>JGI994J12354_10000333_pt1 | contig 46651 bp, 42 predicted proteins | sample IntmicLarv3ML3BL_FD_12354 | JGI IMG/M metagenome (IMG submission 12354) | reverse complement strand
GCCGTATGCCCGAACTGTGGCGCATGGCATGTTTATCACACTGTATGCAGCGAATGCGGATATTACAGAGGTAAGTTAGCTATCGAAAAAGAAGCCGCCGTTTAGTCAGGCTTTTTTTGTAGCTTAAAAAAACAGATAGCCCTAAAATCAAAAACTTTAGGGCTATTTATCTATAAAAAGGATAGAAAAAAGATAAGTTGATATGATAAATGCAGTTATTACAGGGATCGGAGGATTCGTTCCCGAAGATAAATTGACAAATGATGATCTTGCTAAAATCGTTGATACAAACGATGAATGGATAATGTCGCGTGTAGGAATCAAAGAACGCCGCGTCCTGAAAGACGGAAAAGCAATGTCATATATGGCTATTCGTGCCGTTAATAACCTGATAGAAAAAACCGGTATTGACAGGGAGTCTGTCGAAGGAATTATATGCGCAACCTCAACCGGTGATTATCACTTTCCTCCTACATCTTCAATTATCTCTTTTCAGACAGGATGCCGTAATGCATTCGCGTTTGATGTTCAAGCTGCATGTTCGGGATTTATTTACTTACTGGAAACTGCGGCGAACTTTATTCGAACGGGACGTTATAAACGTATTATTGCTGTTGCCGGGGATATGATGACGGCCATTACTAATTATACCGACCGCACAACATGTCCTTTGTTCGGCGATGGTTGCGGTGCAATATTGTTGGAACCTACAACGGAATCCGTTGGCGTTCTGGACTCTATATTGCGTACTGATGGTAGCGGTTTACCCTTTTTACACATGAAAGCAGGCGGTTCTGCAAAAATGCCTTCGTATGAAACTGTAGATAATCATGAACATACTGTTTATCAGGACGGAAAAGTAGTGTTCAAACGCGCGGTTACGGAAATGGCCGATGTAGCGTCGGAAATCGTTGAACGTAACGGGCTGAGAAAAGAAAATATAGACTGGATCGTACCTCATCAGGCAAACTACCGTATCATTGATGCAGCAGCGCGACGCCTCGAAGTGCCGATAGAAAAGGTGATGGTAAATATTCAACGTTACGGAAATACAAGCTCCGGAAGTATACCGCTTTGCTTATGGGAATGGGAGCCTAAACTAAAGAAAGGCGACAATCTTATTCTTGCCGCTTTTGGAGCAGGTTTTACATGGGGGGCTACATATCTTAAATGGGGATATGACGGAAGCAATACATAGATCGGGATTTGTCAATATTGTAGGAAATCCTAATGTTGGTAAGTCTACATTGATGAATCGTCTTGTCGGAGAGCGTATATCGATTATTACATCGAAAGCTCAGACGACAAGGCATCGTATCATGGGTATTGTTAATACCGATACTATGCAGATAGTCTATTCCGATACACCCGGGGTGTTGCATCCGAATTATAAATTGCAGGAATCGATGCTCGGTTTTTCGGAATCCGCGTTGGGAGATGCCGATGTTTTACTGTATGTGACGGATATAGTAGAGAAAACGAATAAGAACGAAAAATTTCTGAAACGTGTGCAAGAGGCTGAATGTCAGGTTTTGCTGCTGATAAACAAGATAGACCTTTCGAATCAGCAGGATCTTGAAAAATTAGTGCTTTTATGGCATGATTTATTGCCTAAAGCAGAGATATATCCTATATCCGCTCAATCAGGATTCAATGTCGATGTAGTTCGAAAACGTGTAGAAGAACTTATCCCGCCTTCGCCGCCTTACTTCGAAAAAGATGCCCTGACAGATCGTCCGGCTCGTTTTTTTGTGACGGAGATAATGCGAGAGAAGATACTCCTGTATTACCAAAAGGAGATACCATATTCCGTAGAGGTAGTGGTAGAGCAGTTTATCGAAGAAGAAAACAAAATACATATCAAATCGATAATTATTGTAGAACGCGAATCACAGAAAGGCATCATCATAGGTCATCGTGGACAAGCACTGAAAAAGGTCGGAATGATGGCGCGCAAAGACCTCGAAAAGTTTTTCGAGAAAAAAGTCTTTCTTGAGATGTTCGTAAAAGTAGAAACCGACTGGCGCAACCGCGATAACATATTAAGAAATTTCGGATACGAAATTTAATAATATGAGTGAAAAATGAAAAGTGAAAAGTGAAAAATAAGGAATGAGAAATAAATACCCCAACGATTTAACACTTCAACACTTCAATAGCATCAATTCTTAATTCTTAATTCTTAATTTTTAATTTTATGTCAAGTGTAGTAGCAATCGTAGGACGTCCGAATGTGGGGAAATCCACTTTGTTCAACCGTCTGACGCAATCGCGGCAGGCGATAGTAAATGAAGAGGCAGGTACAACGCGCGACCGCCAGTACGGTAAAGTAGAGTGGGGAGGATGCGAGTTTTCCCTTATCGATACCGGAGGGTGGGTTGTGAACTCCGAGGACGTGTTTGAAGGCGAGATAAACAAACAGGTGCAGGTTGCTATCGAAGAAGCCGACGTTATATTATTTGTCGTGGACGTATTCACAGGGGTTACTGACCTTGATGATGATGTGGCAAAGATCTTGCGACGCAGTAATAAGCCTGTAGTATTAACCGTCAATAAAGCGGATAACTATGAAGCGCATGCACTTGCGGCAGAGTTTTACCGACTCGGGCTTGGCGATCCGTATTGTGTATCGGCGATAAACGGCTCATATACAGGCGATATGTTGGATCGTATCGTGGAGATACTCCCTAAGGGAAAAGACGAAGAGACGGAAGAGGAGTTGCCGCGTATAGCTATCGTCGGTCGCCCCAATGCCGGGAAATCTTCTTTGGTAAACGCATTTATCGGTGAAGAACGCCATATCGTAACAGATATTGCCGGAACAACACGCGATTCTATCTATACAAAATACAATAAGTTCGGACTGAATTTTTATCTTGTTGATACAGCAGGAATACGCAAGAAGGGTAAGGTGAACGAAGATCTTGAATATTACTCTGTTATACGCTCTATACGTGCTATCGAAAATTCGGATGTGTGCGTACTTATGATTGACGCGACACGAGGTATTGAAAGTCAGGATATCAATATCTTTTCGATTATTCAGAAAAATAGAAAAGGACTTATCGTTTGCGTTAATAAATGGGATTTGGTCGAAGATAAATCGCAAGAATCGATAAAGACATATATGTACGCTATTAAGGAACGGTTTGCTCCGTTTACCGATTTTCCGGTTTTGTTTATCTCGTCTGTGACAAAACAGCGCATATTCAAAGTTCTTGAAAAGGTAAAAGAGGTTTACGACAATCGTCATAATCGTGTATCTACAGCTAAGTTGAACGAAGTGATGCTGCCGATAATAGAAAATACGCCGCCTCCGGCAATTAAAGGGAAATATATCAAAATAAAATATATTACTCAGCTGCCCGGCGGACACATACCGTCGTTTGTGTTTTTCTGTAACCTCCCGCAATGGGTTAAAGAGCCATACCGCCGATTCCTCGAAAACAAGATTCGCGAAAACTGGGATTTCAGCGGTACACCGATTCAGATATTTATGAGGGAAAAATAGCGCCTTCGGCGAATGAAAAATGAAAAAACACTCATTCCATCATCAGATTGAAATGCTCTTTTAGTTTTTCGATATTCGGATTTTTCTTGATGAGGTATGCATACTTCTCGGATGTTGTATAAATCATATCTTTCTCATCTTTCTCGACAATATGTATATCCATTTTTATCCGGGTGTTGTTCAGTTTGCTGCATAAGTACCCCAAAATATCCGTACTGCTGCCGAATATTTCATCGCGTTGGCTTGGGTTGTAAACAGATACCTCGATTGTGAAATTGTCCATCAATGCAGGTTTGCAGCTTAATAGCGTGTTTTTAAGGTGTATTTTTTCTATGGTAAGGCTTTCCGCAAATTCAATCCAATATTTTATCAGGTCGTCCTTCGTAAATTCGCTTTTTGCGTCAGTCACTTGTGCTGTATAAGAAGTCACTTGCCTGTTATTATCTTTTCCCAAATCTTTTAAAGAAGTAGTACGCAGACGCGAAACTTTGGCTTGGTCTGATTGTTGTGCGGCACCGGTTGTGCCTTGCCGAGCGTACGGCACGGTTGAACTTCCTCCCGGGTGTGAACCGCCGGTAATTGTTTTACCGCTTTGAGAGCCGGGTGTTTGTTGTGAGTTTGTGCCTGAAACAGAGTTTTGTGCGCTGCTTTTTGCCTGTTCGGGAACAAGAGGCTTAATCAGATTTTTTTTTTTCGTCCCCTTCAGTAGGACTTAACGTTAGCTGACAAAGTTGTATTAGCGTCAATTCAAGAAGTAAGCGTTTGTTTTGGCTGTTACGATAGTTTAGGTCACATTGGTTTGACAGTTCTATCGCCTTGAACAGAAGCTTGTCCGCACACTGTTTTGCAGTGTCTTTATAACGTTCGCGTATCGATGCGCCCACTTCAAAAAGAACAAGTGTCGCTTCGTCCTTGCATACAAGCAGGTCGCGGAAGTGATTTGTGAGACCTGTTATTATGTTTTGCCCGTCGAAACCTTTTTCCAATATTTCGTTAAGAATGAGCATACACGAACGGACATCGCCTTTTAATATTGAATCGGTGATACGGAAGTAATATTCGTAATCGAGAACATTGAGGTTATCTATAACCGCTTTGTAAGTGATGTTACCGACAGTAAAACTGACTACCTGATCAAAAATCGATAATGCATCGCGCATGCCGCCGTCGGCTTTTTGGGCGATGACATTCAGTGCCTCCGGTTCGGCAGTTATATTTTCACACTGTGCAACATATTGCAGATGATCGACGATATCCTCAATCGTTATGCGCGAAAAATCATATATCTGGCATCGCGATAATATCGTGGGAAGAATTTTTTGTTTTTCGGTCGTGGCAAGTACGAATATTGCATGATGAGGCGGCTCCTCGAGTGTTTTAAGAAATGCGTTGAATGCAGATGCGCTAAGCATGTGAACCTCGTCGATAATATATACCTTGTATTTTCCTAATTGAGGCGGGATACGTACCTGCTCCGTCAGCGAACGAATATCATCGACAGAGTTGTTGGAGGCCGCATCAAGCTCATGAATATTTAGTGAACGCTGTTCGTTGAACGAGCGGCACGACTCACATTCGTTACACGACTCACCTTCGGCAGTGATATTCATGCAGTTAATCGTCTTGGCAAAAATACGTGCACACGATGTCTTTCCGACGCCGCGCGGTCCGCAAAACAGGTATGCATGCGCCAACTTACCGCGTTGAATAGCATTCTTCAGAGTGGTTGTCAGCGATTTTTGCCCGACAACGCTCTTGAATGTCGATGGCCTGTATTTTCTTGCCGAAACAATATAATCTTCCATTAATTTTTTATTTGCGTACAAATATATAAATTTTTTTTCTACTTTTGCATAAACTCTTTTTTAATATGTCGCGATTAATTGATTTTTATAAAAAATACCTTGCCCGACTGAATAAATACTGGTTGGTCACTATTCTTTTTTTCGGTATAACGTTTCTGATCGGAGACAGTAATCTTTATTACCGTTATAAATATGATGAGAAAATTCAATACTTGGAGAATGAGATAAACCGTTACAAGAAAGAGATTGAACAGAATAAGCAGAAAATCAAGGAGCTTCAGACCGATAAGGCCGGTCTTGAAGAGTTTGCTCGTGAAGAATATTTTATGAAAAAGGAGGATGAAGATATATTTATTGTGGAATGAATCAACAAATACGTAATTATTTTTTTATGTTTTCCGGCATTCTGGTGCTTGCCGGAGCTGTGACATACATTACTGACTGGATATATGCGCCATATCTGTTTGCTTTCGGGTCGGCAGGCATAGCAGTAAGTTTCATATCAACGCCATATAAAAATCTTGGCTTTCGCCGTCGTCGCCTGCATCGAATAAACGTGCTGGCAGGTGTATCGATGGTTGCCGCATCGGTATTAATGTTTGAAAAAAGAATGGAATGGGTGGTATTTCTTCTTATAGCGGCACTTCTGCTTCTATATACATCATTTGTAACTCCTCGCGTGAAAGAATAAGTAGTGTTACATATTTGTTTTTTTACAACGAGCCGGAATAGAACTTAAAAACTATATGAATATCCTACAGTCAGTAAAGATGTATTTGTTGCAGGCCTATTCATGGCTCTTCTAAATTGATAATTATAAGCTAAAGTAATATTATGTCTTTGAATGTTATGTGATTAGGATCAATACATTCATATATTGGAAGCGAATAGTCATCGGTCTCCATCAACATCCTGTAATTGAATGACAACCAATTGATATCGTGCTTAATAGATTTGTATATCTTTTCATCCATATGCAACCTGTCTCTGCTTTTGTTGAACAAAGATAGCATAAGTCGGGTGGAATACAGTGTGAAAAAATGTTTCTTTGTCCCAAATTTTTCTTTTCCATTTTTCTTCTTACCTTTGTCACAATAGTAAAAAACTAAGGAACAAATGAAAAAAGCAATCTACCTGCTACTGGCATTGACACAGCTCTTCATCTCGTGTAACAAAGATGAACCGGAAGACACCGGCAATTCGGAAAATGTAACGATAATGGAAGACGGAAAAATCCTCGCGGATAATATTTACTTTAACAAATCCGGCGACAGCTACAACGCAACTCTTGAAGTGACAGGCGCAAATTCCAAATCGCTTACAAAACTGGTAATCCCCGGCACCCTCAAAATAAGCGGCAAGATATACACAGTGACAAGCATCTATAGAGAAGCCTTTTTTGACCATACTGAACTGACAAGTATAGAGTTGCCCAACACATTAAAGACTATTGGGCTCAATGCTTTCAGAGGCTGCACAGGTCTGACTAGTATAGAGTTACCTGAAACACTGGAAACGATTGAACTCGCTGCTTTTTGGGGCTGTACAGGTTTGACGAGTATAGAGCTCCCTAATTCGGTAACCACTATTAAAGACGCATACCAGTCAATTTACGGAACCTTTTCCGGTTGTACCGGTCTGACCTCTGTTACACTTGGCAATTCGCTGGTTAACATCGGAGCATATGCTTTTAATGGCTGCACAGGTTTAACCAAAATTAAGATGCCTGATTCTGTTACCGGTATTGGCGAAGGGGCTTTTGGAGACTGCCCGGGTTTAACGAGTGTTTTTGTGAGTGTCTGAGATTAACGAGCATTGAGATTCCTAATTCAGTGACAAGTATTGGCAACCAGGCTTTTTGCCGTAGTGGTCTGACAGGTATTACACTTGGTAATTCGATGATAAGTATTGGTGCTTCAGCTTTTGATTCCAATGGTTTGACAAGTATTAAAATACCAAATTCGGTAACAAGTATAGGCGATCAAGCATTCATAGACTGTACTAATTTAAACACAGTTGATGTATCCTGGAATCAACCAATACCAATTACTCAATATGTTTTTAGACGTACACGCTTAACCACCCTATATGTTCCCAAAGGAGCAAGGGATTTATATGCCAATTCCAACTGGTGTGTATTCCCTGATACTAATATCATAGAAAAGGACTGATTTTATCCCTTATGTTAAAAATAGGACTTCTTTCCGACACTCACGGATGGCGGGATGACAAATACGTAAAATATTTCAGTGAATGTGATGAGATATGGCATGCCGGAGATATTGGCTCCGAAGAGCTTGCCAACAAACTCGCTACGATAAAACCACTACGCGCAGTATACGGCAATATTGACGGATACCCTATACGCCTGCAATATCCTAAGATCGCTCATTTCAAAGTCGAAGACGTAAATGTGATAGAATAGAAATTAAAGATATGATAATTATGTTTGTTCGGTTTGGAAAAATATTCTTTGGATTTTGCTAATATTAATATATTCTCATATCTTTGTCGACCAAACAATAATTTTGTACAAGGTGTATGTTCCTATCTTACTAAAATACGTAAATAAAAACCGATAGAAATATTATATAAAACTAAAAAAAATTAACAACCAACCTGCCGAGCAGGAAATATATTTTAATTATTATGGGTAATGTATCAGATTAGGGGGTGATTTTGTAAATGATTCATAATTAGCATAATACATAAAGATGACAAATAATAAAAAAGTCTGTTCAGTTTGTCTGTTTTGCTTTTATACTATTAATATAGAAAAAAAGACTCGAATGCCTTGGATTTTGACCTTCATGTTTCAAATTAGGGGATGATGATAATATGTATGATTAGGGTGTATTTACAAGGTAAAATAAATAATTATTAATTAAAAAAGTAATAAAATGAAAAATTCAAAATTATTTTTAGCATTTATGACATTGTCATTGTTTTTAATTTTCACTGCTTGTTCACATAATGATGAAGAAGTGATGGTTGACTCGATTGTGGGAAATTGGACATTCAGCGAGGCAACAGCTGATGTGATTGAATCAAATAAACCTGAATATAATAATTTGATAGGAGCATTTGTTGCAGAAAGAGGACGAAAGGATAATAATAACTCGTTTTTAGTTTTTACGGAAGATGGAAAAGTTACTTCGGGCTATAGTAATGAAATAGGGACTTCTATAGCTTCTTATACATTTAAAAATGATATTTTGACTATTATTGATGAAGAATTTACAGCTAATATCCCTGCATCAATAGATGGAAATAAGCTGTATTTATATGTGGATTATGCGGATGAATTTAACAATTTGGAATTGGATGAATTGCTCAAGCTGGGGATTCGTGATATATCCTTATCTACAAAAGCAGAAAAAGCAATAGTTAAACTTACATTCATAAAATAATATGGTAAATAGAGTAATGTTTAAATATAACTCAAGACTTCAAATCCAAGAAAGGCGCTGACGAATTTGCGATTATAGGGGAAGGTGAATGTTAATAATGTGTAAAGTTATCAGTTGAATGAAATTTTGATGCAACTTATAAAGGAAATTATGCATCATATTTATATGTGAAATTTTAAATTTAAAAGGATGAAGAAAACATTACTATTGTTATTAGCGCTGCCATTTTTATTAAGTGCGCAGAATGTTAAGGTGAACACCGGAAAAAAGGAGAGTTCATTTGTTAAACAAATGATAAAAAGTAAACAAGCGGAAAATAGCGTATTCGTATATTCCGGCACCGGCAATAATCTTCCGGACTCTATTTATGCCTACTTTGGAGAAGAGAAGAGGCTTATAAATAAGGCTGCTATTACCTACGATGACAAGGAACGAAAATTACAGGAGAGAGGGTTTACTGATTATGACGAAGAAGGGGTTCCTCAGACGGAGTATAAGTATGATTATGTGTACAAAACAGAAGGAGATAATTATATAATAGAAGAGATAAGGTCGGAGTTTGAAGAAGAAGACTGGAGTTATGTTTTTAAAGTAGTCAGCATATATGAATCCGGAAATATGATTTTGCCGGTGAAATATTACACTTTAGCTTACAATGGGTCAGAATGGGAGCCGGATATGAGTACCGTTGCGACGGAGTTTGATGCGGAAAATCGCCCGATAGTATTTATGGATTCGGCATTATACCTTGACAATGATACAATTGTCATGCGTTTGGATATTTCTTATAATGAACAAGGATTGTATGATTTGGTTACTACTTTTGAGCAGGGTGATGTTAAGTCGCTTAATGCTGAACAGGCATGGCTGCCGGTTGAGAAAATAGTGTTGTCATATAATGCAAATAAAAAATTTCTGAAAGATGTTCATTATGATCATAAGTATAATTATGAAACTGAACAGTTAGGATGGGTTTATTCGTACGAAATTGATTACGAATATGATGAAAAAGGAAACATAAGCAGCGAAATAGAGAGTGATGAAGATGGAGTTTTGCTCGCATACTCCTTTGTTAATATTTATAATTCCGGCAATGGAAATGCTAATGGTGTTATTTTCTCCGTTATATCCAAGATATATCCAAATCCTGTATCTGATGTTCTATTCGTAAGTATTGAAGATGTCGATAATGCTGTTCTTACTTTGGTTAATGCAGCCGGCGGTGTTGTAGTTCAAAAGGCTGCAAGCGGATCTGTTACTGAAATCCCTGTACAGTCTTTATCGAAAGGAAACTACTTCCTGATTGTTAAAACAGGTCAAGGAACAAAAACTCATAAAGTTATTATAAAGTAGAGATTAAATAAAAAAAGGGTGCCGAACAGCACCCTTTTTTTATTTAATAAATTTCTCTTGCCATTTCCATGCCGAACGCAGGGTGTCTTCGAGTGATTCCCGGGCTGTCCATCCGAGTACTTCGTTTGCATGCTTAGGGTCTGCCCAAACCTTTTCTATATCTCCTTCGCGACGGCCTACAATCTTATGCGGTACTTTTACTCCGGTAGCTTTTTCGAATGTGTTTATTAATTCAAGTACGGAAACACCGTTTCCGGTTCCGAGATTGAATGTTTCGAGGCTTTCGTCCGATTTGTCGTTGAGCATGCGGTCGATTGCTATTACATGCGCTTTGGCAAGGTCTACGACGTTTATGTAGTCGCGAATGCACGAACCGTCAGGTGTGTCGTAGTCATTACCGTAAACACATAACTCCGGACGTATGCCTGCCGCAGCCTGCGTGAGGAACGGAACAAGGTTTTGCGGTACCCCTATCGGCAGTTCGCCTATCTCGGCAGACGGGTGTGCGCCTATAGGATTGAAGTAGCGCAACATAATGCTTTTGAATGGTGCTCCTGCATGTATCGTATCACGAATTATTTCTTCGTTTATCTGCTTTGTATTGCCGTAAGGCGACATTGCCGGTTTTATCGGTGCATCTTCGGTTACCGGCAGAATGTCCGGTTGACCGTAAACGGTACATGACGACGAAAAAACGAGGCCTTTGATATTATGCTCAGGCATAAGCTCAAGCAGGTTTATCAGCGAAACGATATTGTTGCGGTAGTATAATAACGGTTTTTGTACAGATTCACCTACAGCTTTGCTTGCAGCAAAATGTATGATTCCCGATATCCCGGGGTTGTCTTTTATGACATTAGCAAGCGCCTCTTTGTCAGAGCAGTTTATCTGAAAGAATGCGGGGCGTTTGCCCGTAATTTTTTCAATGCCGTCAAGGACATTTATATCTGAATTGGATAGGTCGTCAACACTAATTACTTCATATCCTGCATTTTGAAGCTCTATGGTCGTGTGGGAGCCTATAAACCCCGTACCACCTGTCACTAATATTTTTTTCTGCATTTTTTAATTTTTTGAGGGAGTAAAGATAATATTTTTTTCTTTCTCATGCAATACCTGAAAATCCCATAAACGCCATGGCGAGAAGCCCAGCCACAATGAGCGCTATCGGCATTCCTTTCATTGCGGCAGGAATATTTGTTCTATCCATCTGTTCGCGTATTCCGGCAAAAATGATCAAAGCCAAAGCAAATCCTATTGCCGTAGAGATCGCGTATACAACCGCTTGCATCAGGTTATATTCTTTTTGTATGATGAGAATGGCAACCCCGAGAATAGCACAGTTAGTCGAAATAAGCGGAAGGAAGACCCCTAACGCCTGATACAAAGGAGGTGATATTTTTTTCATGACGATCTCGGTCATTTGCACTAATGATGCAATAACAAGTATAAATACTATCGTTTGAAGATATCCAAGACCAAAAGTATCAAGTAAATATTCGTTTATCAGGAAAGTGATGATAGAAGATATGGTAAGTACAAATGTTACGGCTCCGGACATTCCGACGGCGGTTTCGATTTTTTTTGATACGCCGAGAAACGGGCAAATACCGAGAAATTGAGCTAATACAACATTGTTTACAAAAACTGCTGCTATGAAGATTATTATGTATTCCATTATTTAAATTAAAAATTAAGAATTAAGAATTAAAAATTATGATTTTTTACTTATCTTGTTTATTATAGCTATAAGGTAACCCAAAACGATAAATGCTCCGGGAGCGAGAATAAATATAAGAGAGCCGTAAGTCTCGGGATATATTGTAAAACCGAAAATTTTTCCGGTACCGAACAACTCGCGTAATATGCCTAATAATGTAAGCGCTATTGTAAATCCCAATCCGATGCCCAATCCGTCGAAGAAAGAGGGTATTACACCATTTTTTGATGCAAACGCCTCCGCACGCCCGATTATTATGCAGTTTACTGCAATAAGCGGAATAAATATACCTAAGCTTTTATACAATGCAGGCACATACGCGTGCATAAACATCTGAAGCAGTGTTGCAAGCGAGGCAACGACTACAACATATATCGGGATACGAACCTGATCGGGGATAAGGTTTTTCATTGCGGACAATATTACATTGGAACAAATCAGCACAAATGCCGTTGCAAGCCCCATGCCCATTCCGTTTTCCGCAGATGTTGTTGTCGCGAGTGTCGGACACATACCTAACAGTAGAACGAAGGTGGGGTTCTCGTTAATAATGCCGTTTTTAATTATCTTAATATAGCTCATAGTTAATTTAATTGAAAATTGAAAATGTTTATTTATTCTCGGAAGTATCTGTAGCCCCGCTTGCGGCGTCAATATTTTCCGAAGATCCGGTTGTTGCTCCGCTTACGGCATCGTTGTTTCCCGAAAAAGTTGCATAAGCGAGGTTTACGGCTTCAAGAAATGCACGTGAAGTGATTGTTGCAGCAGTGATTGCATCAACCTCGCCTCCGTCTTTTGTTACTTTCAGTCCCCCTTTTGTCATGTCTTTACCTATAATATTCTGCTTGTTTTTCTCAGTCCTGAACCAAACCTGCATCTTATCTCCAAGTCCCGGTGTTTCGTTATGCTCCAATACGGAAAAATTGTTCAGTTTGCCGTCGTAGGTGAATCCTGCCATTATACGTATCAGGCCGCTAAATCCGTTTTTTGTATAACTTTCTACTGCAAAGCCGACTGTTTTACCATCTTTTGTTGCCGGATATATTGTTAATGAGTCGCTTCCGGTTACGGACGCTTTATATTTTTCTTTTACGGGATCATTGTCGAACTCCGGTATTACAAATTTTATGGCATTATGCAACTCGGCCTCCATTGCAGCAGCAATAGTTTTTTCCGTAAAACTGTGTGTTGCAGCCAATGCTGCTCCGGCAACGGAGCAGACAATTATAAGCGACAATAGTATGTTCGGTAAAGTTGATTCCAGTTTTTTCATATTATTTACCTCCAAAACGTTTTGGTTTGATATATGTGTTTATTAGCGGTGTCAGTCCGTTCATTACAAGTATGGCAAACGATACTCCTTCCGGGTATGCTCCGAACAGACGTATGGCAACTGTAATAAAACCTATACCTATACCATATACAATCATTCCTTTTTTACTCATCGGAGACGTTACATAGTCAGTAGCCATAAATACAGCTCCGAGCAGCAATCCTCCGGATGTTAAATGAATCAGCGGATTGTATATCCTCAAAGAATCGACTAAAGCAGATAGTTCAAGTGTTGTATCTGACGCATAATATTCATGAAGCAAATTTCCGGTAAAAAGTAATCCGGTAAAAACTGTTACACTTCCAAGTATCGATACAGGAATATGCCATGTGATTATCTTGCGGAAAAGCAGGAATGCCAGCCCCAGAAGAATGGCTATTTCACTTACCTCCCCAATGCTTCCGGTCGTATGCCCTATTGCAGACTGCATCAAAGAAGCAAACTCGTTGCTGTAGTGCATGACCGATAATGTGGTAGCGCCTGTTTGTGCATCTAAATATGTCATTGGAAATTCTCCCGCAACAGGCCATGATGTCATCGGCATCGGGAACGATATAAGAAGGAACACCCGTCCGACAAGTGCAGGATTAAAGATGTTGTTTCCAAGCCCGCCGAAAGACATTTTTCCGATTCCTATGGCGACAAGCGCTCCGATCATTATGATCCATATCGGCATATTGGACGGCATGTTGAATGCAAGCAATACACCTGTTAATATTGCTGAACCGTCGTATATCGTCGGTTCTTTTTTAAATAAAAACTTTTGAATAAGAAATTCAAACAAAACACACGAAAAAACCGACGCAACAGTAACTATCAACGCCCCAAGTCCGAAGCTGTAGAGAGATACAAGAAATGCCGGTATGAGTGCAATCAGCACCCCGTACATGTTTTTGCTTATGGTGTCGCCGCTATGAAGATGAGGCGAAGGAGAAACTATAATTTTTTTCATTGTTGAATTGTTGAACTGTTTAATCGTTTAACTGTTTAATTATTGAGCTTTTGAATCGTTTAATCATTTAATTTTCAACTTTGGCTAAGGCCGATTTACAATTCAATTTTCAACTTTCAATTTATTAACTACTTCCTTGCCCTAATTATCCCCATGACAGTAGTTTTGCCTAAGCGTATGTAGTCGAGTATCGGACGGTTTGCGGGGCATGTGTAGCTGCATGAACCACATTCGATACAGTCTGTAATGCTGTTTTTCTCCGCTTGTTCCCACATCTTATGTTCAGATAGGTTCATCAAGAGGCTTGGTTCAAGTCCCATCGGGCATACGCCGACACATTTTGCGCATCGTATACAATCGTGCATCGTGCGTCGTGCGGATTCTTTTTCCGGCATCACAAGTATTCCGGAGCTGCCTTTAGTAACCGGAGCTTCAATATTTACCATTGCACGGCCCATCATCGGTCCGCCGGCGATTATTTTACATGTATCTTCGGGTATTCCGCCTGCCGCATCAATGAGTGTGCTTGTCGGTGTGCCGATACGTGCAATAAAATTGGACGGGTTAGCTATGCTTTTGCCTGTGACAGTAACAACACGTTCAATAAGAGGCTTATTTTTCTGTACAGCTTCGTAGACGGCAAATACCGTTCCTACATTATGAACGACCGCTCCGGTTGAAATAGGCAGAGCGCCGCTCTTCACTCGTTGGCGTATCACTGCATCGATAAGCAGTTTTTCGCCTCCTTGCGGATATCTCATTTTCAACGGCATAACTTCTATTCCTTTATACCCTGCAGAAAGATTTGTCATCAAACTGATGGCATCGGGTTTGTTACATTCAATTCCGATAACTGCGCGATTCACATCTAATGCTTTCATCAGGATTGTGACTCCTATCATGATTTGTTCGCTTTTTTCTATCATAAGCGAGTGGTCTGCCGTCAGGTAAGGTTCACATTCAACGGCGTTTATTAAAAGTATCTCAGCTTTGTTTCCGGGAGGAGGTGACAGCTTAATATGGGCAGGGAAGGTCGCGCCTCCCATACCAACGATGCCTGCCGCTTCAATCTTGCCGATTATCTCTTTTGCCGATAGCCGGCAGTCCTTTACGATAGCGTCACAACGATCGATTGTCGGTTCCCACTCATCTCCCTCCACATTAATATATACGGCAGGGCGTGAGATGCCGGTTCCGTCTGTCATATTGTTGACTTTGCTGACTGTCCCCGAGACGGATGAATGGATATTGGCAGAAATAAAGCCTGCCGATTTACCTATCAGCGTACCCGTTTTCACATTGTCTCCTTTTGCTACGACAGCCGATGCAGGTGCTCCTATATGTTGACTTAACGGTATGACAACCATCGCCGGCGGTGCAACAACCCGTATCGGCTGTCCTGCCGATAGTTTGTTTGCCGGTGGATGTATACCTCCAATTCGAAAAGTGCGCATTGTAAATAATTAAAAATTAAAAATGAAAAGTGAAAAATATTTGTTGTTTACTGTGCTTTGATTTTGTTTTCTGAAGCCTCTGCAACAGGTGCCGTCTCCGGTTTCTTTTCTTCCGCGACCTTGCGTGGCGGGAAGTTTAACTCGTGTATCGCTCCCGTAGGGCAGACTGCAACGCATTTGCGGCATAAACGGCACTTCGTGTCGTCGATATACGCCAAGTTATTTACAATCGTAATAGCATCGAATGCGCATTCTTTCAGGCACTTGCTGCAACCTATACATGCACTTGCACATGCTTTACGCGCCATTCCTCCTTTGTCTTTGTTTACACACGAAACAAAGACACGACGAGACTTAGGTCCTTTTTTGCGTAATTCGATAATTTTTTTCGGACATGCTTTGACGCATGCTCCACACGCAATGCATTTATCCTCCACTACTTCGGCTATACCGGTCACCGGATTGATCTTGACAGCATCAAACTTGCAGGAATCGACGCAATCACCTAAACCAAGACAGCCGAATGAGCATCCTGTCTCACCGCTGTATAACGATGCTGCTATCGTACAGCGTTGCGCTCCGTCGTATGTGTTTGTGCGAGGACGTACATCGCAGGTACCGTTGCAACGTACTACAGCAATCTTGGGAACAGCTTCTGTTGCATCTTTGCCCATTACCTTTGCAATGCCTTTCATCAATTCGGTTCCGCCAACAGGACATAGAAGTTCGTCTAAGGATTCGATTTTTACGCATGCCGATGCAAACCCTCCGCATCCCGGGTAGCCGCATCCTCCGCAATTAGCTCCGGGCAAAATTTCCATGATTTGTGTTATACGAGGGTCTTCCTTTACTTCGAATTTTTTCGATATAAAATATAAAATAACGGCCGCTATGGCTCCTATAATACCTAATAGAAGAACTGCTATATACATTATATTAATTAGTTACTGAGTTTGAAAGTTCGGGTATGTTTAATTGAGCTTTTGATATAGTGAATACAAAACGTTTTTTAATCTTGTCGCGCAAAACGTATAAAATGAAATAATAAGGAACAAGGATAAAAAGACCTATCAGACCGCTAAAAGCTTCATCACCGCTGATATGTATGCAAATAAATAATGTGAGTACAACTAAAATCAAAGGGATGACAAACGAAAAAGCAACGGCGAGAAGCCCCATGGATGACTGAACAGATACTACTACGTCTTCATTCAGGGTAAATCGTCCCGAATCGTCGTCTACTTCAATGACCTTCTCTTTTCTGTCGGACGAAATGCATGCGGATTTTGCATGACAATCACTGCAAGCCGTCTTTTGTAATATTCTGACAAACACTTTGTGTTTTTCAATACTATCTACAATACCTTGATGTTGAATATAATCTTTCGTCATAATTGCTAAATTGCAAACTCTACTTTGCAATTTGGGTGCAAAAATAGTAATTAAAACTATATCGGCAATATGTAAAAGTTATATTTTTTGTTAAAGGTTACAGGTTAAAAGTAAAGGCTACCATTTATAACTAAATCCGAATGAAAACATCTCATTCATTTGCAAATAAGAATCTGTCTCTTCTTTTTTTGTGACGCCGTCGTCATAGCGAAGATATAGGTATATTGTTGTCGAAAAGTATCGGCTCAGGGCTATGTCCAATTTATTTTCAAACTCACCGATAGCACGTTCGTAATTTGTAAAGTAGTACATGCGTGAATACCAGCTCACATTTTTATTGAATTTTGTCGTTTGAGTCATTGTAATGGTCGATCCGAATGTTCTGAGAAAATAATCATAGTTGCCGTCTTCGTCTTTCGGGAAATATGCTCCGAGGTTGATTGCTCTGTCACGACTGTACATATATTTGAAAGAAAAAGGTTCAAGTGAAAGAGACAGATTCAGAGAACGGTCTTTGTTTTTGAATTTAGGTTTAGGATTGTAAGTCATACCGACACCGACATTTACAGTAAAAGGAGCCAGAAACGCGGAATTTTTTGTTTCCGTATTTGTGATGTATTTATTACCCATTGAAGTGATAAATTCAGCTGACGAAGAGTAGTTCCAGTTTCTGATAGCTTTTAGCCCGAAGTTACTGCGAAAACGCAATTCGTCGCTGCCGATAGTGTATTTCCGAAGTGTGTCGCTTGGAGCATTGTTAATTGTGAATGTTGTAGTTAACGTGTTTGTCAGCGATACTTTGTCTTTCGAATAATTGTATGAAGTTATCGTGTTTGTGTAAATATTGATATTATTGATTTCGCCTTTGTACCAGTTGGCCGAAGTTCTGTTTTGAGAAAATTTGATATCTGCCGCAAAAGACGATAGCCAATATTTTCTGTCAGGTATGAATTTTATGATCGGATCTACGTTTTTGGGTGATATGGAAGGGGTTTTAATATCCAATGTTACGATGTTTGTATTCGGTTTTTCTATGCTCTCCGGTTTGATTGTTTTACCTTGCAATTGATCCATTGCGAACTCGAAATTCTTGGGATTTTTAAGCAATACTTCCCGGTAAACCATATCATTGAGCTTTTTTTTGAAAAAATAGTCTTGAAACAGATTTTTGATATATTTACTTTCGTAAGCGTAAGGATCAGGTATCGGCACTTCTGTCAGACGTATTGAATCAGTACTGAAGTTATATTCTATTTTGGGGAATAGTCCTCCCTTGAAAACTGTGGTGACAAAGAATTTGTTATCTATTATTGCCTCCTTAAGTGATGCATATCTGCCGGGAGGCCAATATTCCAACGTGGATATTGTCCAAGACATAACTTCTTTTGAAAGACCGGATTCCTTTTTTTGTTGCGCATTTATATTTGTAGAAAAAAGGAATAATAGAGCTACGATAAAAAACCGGTATACAATACATTCTTTGATACAATTCATTATTATATTCACTAAACAACAGTTAAGATTGCAAATGTAGGTATTTTTTTTGAAAGACAGATAAAAAATAGTAACTTTGCCGCTTTAAAAATATAAATACTATAAAGCTGTGGCAAAGACAAAGTATATTTTCGTAACGGGAGGCGTTGTGTCTTCTCTTGGAAAAGGGATTATATCTGCCTCTCTGGGTAAGCTGCTTCAATCGAGGGGCTACAAGGTGACAATACAAAAGTTCGATCCGTATATAAATGTGGATCCGGGAACTCTTAATCCTTATGAACATGGAGAATGTTATGTGGCTAACGACGGACATGAGGCTGATCTTGACCTCGGGCATTATGAACGCTTCCTGAATGTTCCGACAACACGCTCCAACAATATTACGACAGGGCGAATCTATCAGAATGTAATAGAAAAAGAACGTCGTGGAGATTATCTCGGCAAAACGGTGCAGGTTATTCCGCATATTACGGATGAGATAAAGCGAAATGTCAAGTTGCTCGGCACAAAAGAAAAATTTGATTTTGTAATTACCGAAATTGGCGGAACCGTTGGTGACATCGAGTCACTGCCTTTCATCGAAAGCGTGCGCCAGCTGAAATGGGAACTCGGAAAAGATTGCGTTAGTGTACATCTTACTTATGTGCCTTTTATTGCTGCCGCAAAAGAATATAAGACGAAACCGACGCAACATTCCGTAAAACAGTTGCAGGAGCTTGGTGTGCAACCTGATATACTTGTTCTTCGTACTGAACATGATTTACATGCATCGATAAGCCATAAAGTTGCATTATTCTGTAATGTTTCTAAAGAGGCAGTTATTCAGTCGGTTGACGTTACTACCATATACGAAGTGCCAATGATGCTTCAACGGCAGAAAATGGACGAGATAATACTTGAGAAGGTGGGTTTGCCTATCGAAAAAACTCCGGAGATGAAGCAATGGAAAGAATTTTTGTATCGCAGAAGCAAAGCGGTCAAAGATGTTAAGATTGCTCTTGTCGGCAAATATGTGGAGTTGCAGGATGCTTATAAGTCTATCGAAGAATCATTGTTGATAGCATCTATTTATAATGATCGTAAGTTGGATTTGCATTTTATTCATTCCGAAAAAGTAAATGAGAATAACGTCGAAGCGACACTAAAGGATATGGACGGGATACTTATTGCTCCCGGATTCGGTCAACGAGGTATTGAAGGTAAATATGCCGCACTGAAGTATGCACGTGAAAACAACGTACCGTGTTTCGGTATATGCCTCGGAATGCAATGTATGGTTATTGAGTTTGCCCGTAATGTTTTAGGACTTGAAGGCGCTAATTCGACGGAAATGGAAAATAATGCTCCTTACAAGGTCATAGATATTATGGAAGAGCAAAAGAATATCGTCAATATGGGAGGAACGATGCGCCTCGGAGCATACGACTGCACACTAAAAAAAGGAACCAAAGTATATGAGGCTTACGGTAAAGCTAATATTCAGGAGCGCCATCGCCACAGATATGAATTTAATAATGAATTTAAGAAACAATTCGAAAATGCAGGAATGAAATGTGTTGGAGAAAATCCGGATACAAATCTTGTAGAAGTTGTTGAAATTCCATCCCTTAAATGGTATGTAGGCGTTCAATATCACCCCGAATACAACTGTACCGTTGTCAGCCCTAACCCATTATTCGTCAGCTTTATAAAAGCAGCAGTAAGTAAATAAGCGGAGCTTATTTAAGTGAAAAGTGAAAAGTGAAAAGAGAAAAACGCGAAGTTTTATCGTGAAGTTTTTATCCTTTAATCATTAACAACTAATCACTGACAATTAATTTTTAACTCTTAATTTTTTAACTCTTAACTTTTAACTCGCGTGGATAAAAATACAGTAATAGGATTTGTTTTAATAGGGCTTGTTTTAGTAATGTTTACGTGGCTTAATCGCCCGTCGCCGGAGCAGGTAGAAGCCCAACAGCGTTATCGCGATTCGATAGCTATGGTGCAGTATGAAATGCAGAAGGAAGAGGCACTCAGAGCAATCGAAAAAGAAGACGCAGCCAACGCAGTTTCTTCTCTTGAAGGGCTGTCCGACTCTGTTCAGCAGATAAAACTACAAAATAATTTCGGCGCATTTGCATCGGCTACTGCCGGTAATGAAGAAACGATAACGCTTGAGAATGAAAATATCGAGGTTAAAATAAAAAGTAAGGGAGGAGCAGTAAACTATGCCCGAGTAAAAGATTATGTTACTTACGAGAAAGAGCCTTTAGTACTGTTTGATGGTGATGATTCGCAATTCAATGTAACATTTGTTACGGCAACAAACCGTGTTGTAAACACATCTGACCTGTATTTTACGCCTATAAAAAGCGCATCCGATAATTCTGTAACTATGCGTCTGAATGTAGGAGAGGAAGGCATTGTCGACTTCATTTATTCGTTGAACCCCGATGATTATATGCTCAATTTTACTATCCGGACAAGCGGTCTGAACGGAATACTTGCTCCTTCGACAAATGCGCTCGACCTGCAATGGAATCAGAAAATGCGCTCATTGGAAAAAGGTCGTAAGCTTGAAAATCAATATACAGGTCTTTATTATAAGTTTGCTGCCGATAATGTGGAATCATTCGGGGAATCGAAAGATGATAATAAACAGCTGTCTAACCGTCTGAAATGGATTGGTTACAAGAACAAGTTTTTTGCATCAGTGTTGATTGCAGATGAGTCATTTTCTGCTACAAACCTTTCCGCAAGAATTAGAAACGATAACTCGGACTACCTCAAAGATTTTAGTACAACAACATCTATTGCTTTCAGCGTTACTAAAAACGAATCTCTCGGATTCCGCTTCTTTTTCGGTCCAACAAAGTATAGCCTGCTTCGGGCATATGACAAGGGGGTTGTTTCCGAAAAAAAGCTTGAGCTTGATAATCTTGTCCCAATGGGATGGATTCGTGCGATAAACGTATATTTTATAGTACCGATATTTGAATTTCTCGGACGGTATTTTACTAACTACGGACTTATAATATTCCTTTTAACACTTGCCGTAAAAACAGTGCTGTTCCCTCTCACGTATAAGTCATATATGTCTACTGCAAAAATGCGCGTTTTGCGTCCGCAAGTAGATGCACTGAAACTTAAATATCCGAAGAAAGAGCAGGCTATGGAATTGCAACAGGCTACAATGGCACTGTATAGCAGTGCCGGAGCAAGCCCTCTTGCAGGATGTCTGCCGATGCTACTGCAGTTGCCAATACTTATATCGCTATACTGGCTCTTCCCGACATCAATCGAATTACGCCAGCAAAGCTTTTTGTGGGCGGAAGACCTTTCCACTTATGATGACCTTATTTCTTGGAGTGGAAATATACCATTTATAAGTTCGATGATAGGAAATCATCTCAGTTTGTTTTGTTTGATTATGTCAGTTGTAAATGTCTTTTACACGAAGATCAACATGAGTATGAACGCCGGTCAGCAACAAATGCCGGGAATGAACATGGTGATGTACTTAATGCCTGTAATGATGTTCTTTTTCTTCAATCAAAGCTCTTCAGGATTGTGCTACTATTTCCTAATTTCTTCGTTAATTACAATCGGCCAGACGATGATTACCCGTTTCGCGATAAATGAAGCAAAGCTTTTAGCTAAACTTGAAGCAAACCAAAAGAAACCGAAAAAGAAATCAGGTTTCATGCAACGCCTTGCCGAAGCGCAGAAAGTACAGCAGGAAAACCTCCGCAAACAACAGCAACAACGCGAAAAACAACAACGCTCAAGCAAAAGATAAATAAACAATTGACAATTGACAATGCACAATTAAAATACAATAAAAAAACATTTTCAATTTTGCTTCCTTTAGAACCAACGGTCGCTTTCTTTGGAAGCAAAGCGACACATTAGTTTAATTTTAACATCAAGGAACGTTCAAATTTCAATTAAATAAGGCAATGTACAATTGGAAAATTATTTTGCGTTTTGTGAGTGAAGAAACTCCAATGCTTTTTCCATATCTTCGGGGGTATCTATCCCTATTGTTTCTTGGTTTGTTATGGCGACTTTTATCTTGTAACCGTTTTGCAGCCAACGCAGTTGTTCGAGACTTTCGGCTATCTCAAGCGATGATTGTGGCAGTACGGTAATCTCTTTTAATATATCCATGCGGTAGGCATACAGTCCTATATGTTTGTAAAATGTATGTGCACCAAGCCATTCGGTATATTCTTTTCCCCGTATGTAAGGGATTATTGAGCGGCTGAAATACATAGCCTCACTGCGATTGTTAAGAACAACTTTAGGTGTGTTCGGGTTGAAAATTGTCTTTTCGAAATCACCGTCTTTGTCAAAAGGCTTTACTAATGTCGCTATCTGTGTGTCAGACTCCGAAAAACAGCTTTTTAAAAGTTCTATCTGTTCCGGTTGTATAAAAGGCTCGTCACCTTGAATATTTATCACAACATTGAAACCGCCGCCGGCTTTCAGGGCGGCTTCATAACATCGGTCGGTGCCGCTGTTATGCTTTTCGGAAGTAAGTAACACTTTGCCGCCAAAAGATTTTACTGCGTCCGATATTCTCTCATCATCGGTTGCTACATACAAATCGTCGACTGTTGACACGACCTGTTCATAAACGCGTTGTATCATCGGTTTGCCTTCCATATCCGCAAGCGGCTTGCCCGGAAATCGCGTCGATGCATAACGCGAAGGTATTATTCCAAGAAATTTCATATTTTGTTTAATTATTTATTCGTTGTATTGATTTTTTTTCATTTTTCATTCGCCATAGGCGCTATTGTGCATTGTGCATTGCTTCCTTACAGAAAGCGACTCATTGTTTAATTTTTACATTATGGAACGTTGTGCATTGAATTTGTAAAGTTAGCGTTTTTTTGTAATTTTACAATCTCAATCAAGGGAAAATAATGAAAAAAGTAAATCCCATAGAGGCATTGATAGCGCAAGGAGAGCATCAGCAGCTTGATTTTAAGTTCGAAGTGAGCGACAGTAAAAAGATTGCGCGTACGCTTAGCGCTTTTGCAAATACTGACGGCGGGAGGCTTCTTATTGGTGTTAAAGATAACGGAAATATTGCAGGTGTACGAAGTGAGGAAGAGTTTTATATGATTGAGGCGGCTTCCAACATGTACACAAAGCCGAGTGTGCCGTTTACCGCAACAAGGTGGGATATAAACGGGAAGACTGTCCTTGAAATATACATCGCTCCAAGCGCCAAAAAGCCGCATACCGCCCCCGATAAAGATGATAAATACAAAGCATATATACGTGTCGCAGACGAAAACAAACTTGCGAACGAAGTCATACTTCTCTCATGGAAGAAAAAAGAACGGACCGACGGGTTGTTGCTTCCGTTATCGCGCCCCGTAAAAAAGCTGCTTCTATATTTAGAAACTCATCCATATATAAACATTCGCCATTTTTGCCGCATTGCACGTATTAACTATTACACCGCACGAAATATCCTGAGCGACCTTATCGCCATTAATACCTTAAGATATACAATAGTAGATAAGCAGATAGTTTATTCAATTGAAAATTGAAAGTTGAAAGTTGAAAATGAAAAGTTAAGAGTTAAGTATCTTACTTTATAATCTCAAACCTTGTGAATGGGATTAATGCTTTTGGGATGCGTATTCCTTCGGGGGTTTGGTTGTTTTCGAGCAGAGCGGCTACTATGCGGGGCAAGGCGAGAGCACTGCCGTTGAGGGTGTGACAAAGCTGCGTTTTTTTGTTTTCATCGCGGTAGCGGCATTTCAGGCGGTTGGCCTGATAGCTTTCGAAATTTGAAACGGAGCTGACTTCAAGCCAGCGTTTTTGTGCGGCAGAATATACTTCGAAATCGAAGGTTAGCGACGACGTGAAACTCATGTCTCCTCCGCAAAGGCGGAGTATACGCCACGGTAATTCGAGTTTTTCAACAAGTGTTGTGACATAGTCGACCATCTCCTGAAGTGATTGGTATGAGTGTTCGGGTGTGTCGATTCGAACAATCTCTACTTTGTCGAACTGGTGCAGGCGGTTCAGTCCGCGTACATCCTTGCCGTATGAACCGGCTTCGCGACGAAAACATGCCGAATAAGCTGTGTTTTTTATCGGCAAAGCGTTTTTGTCGAGTATCACGTCGCGGTAAATATTGGTGACGGGAATTTCTGCCGTTGGAATAAGATACAGGTCATCAATCCCGCAGTGGTACATCTGTCCTTCTTTATCAGGCAGATTACCGGTTCCATATCCTGAATCGGCATTCACGACATAAGGAGGTTGTACTTCGAGATATCCCGCTTCGCGGGCATTATCGAGAAAAAAGTCTATCAATGCGCGTTGCAAGCGTGCGCCGTATCCCAAGTATACGGGGAATCCTGCTCCCGCTATCTTCACTCCAAGTTCGAAGTCTATAAGATTGTACTTTTTTGCAAGTTCCCAATGTGGAAGGGCATCTTCTTGTAATGTGGGGATAGAGCCTCCCATTTTTTCGCATATATTATCTTCCGCAACTCTTCCTTCCGGTACGGACTCGTGGGGCATGTTAGGGATCAGTACTAATATCTCGTGAATCTTTTTCTCTGCGTCCTCTTTAACTTCATCGAGCTTTTTGCTTGCCTCTTTCAGTTCGGCAACCTTAGCTTTGGCTGCTTCGGCTTCATCCTTCTTACCCTCTTTCATCATGGTGCCTATCACCTTCGATATACTGTTTACTTCTGCAAGGTTGGAGTCTAATTCCGACTGTGTGTTGCGTCGTGTTGCGTCAAGCGCAGTTACTTTTTCAATATATTCAGTCACATCGAAGTGTTTGACAGCCAAGCGGCGAATCACTTCATCCCTGTTTTCTGTAATCGTTTTAAGCGTAAGCATTGTTTTTTATTTTTTAATTTATTATTTTTCACTTTTCACTTTTCATTTTTCACTTTTTTGCTCTTCCACCCGTAATCCAAGTGCGAATATAATATGGTTCGGAAAGGCTGCTGACAATAACGCCTTTCGATGTGCTTGCGTGGACAAATTTTCCGTTCTTCAGATAAATGCCGACATGAGTCGGTGTTTTCGAATTTCCGGAACCGGAAGTTTTGAAAAAAACGAGATCGCCTTCTCTCAAGTTGTTTCGTTTAACGGGAGCGCAATTTTTTCGGAGAATATTTGCTGAATTACGTTCAATCTTTAGGTTGTATACGTCCCTGTAAATATTTAATGCAAACCCTGAGCAGTCGACACCCTTTTTTGTGTTTCCTCCTATGCGGTGTTTCACACCAAGCCATTGGCTGCATGCATCATACAACGATATGTTGTCTGCTTGAGTCAAGCGAATTCCAAATTGCTTTGACAATCGTGATATAGTCCGGCTGTCATATTTTGATTGCCTCACACTCTGCTTGCGTGGGGAGCATGACATTATACCTGTTACGGTAATACAGATGAGTAGAAGATTGATAAATTTCCTCATAGCGATTGCAAAGATAGTGCAAGCTGAGAGCAATGCAAAATAAACTTGATTATTTTCATTGCCGAAGCGCCGCCTATCTTCTATTTTTGAAAAAAAGATAGTGCAAGTCGAGAGAAGTACAAAATGAACTTATCTTTATTGAATTTAATTTTTCACTTTTCACTTTTCACTTTTCATTCGCCTTTGGCGCTGGTGCAAGCTGAGAGCAATGCAAAATAAACTTGATTATTTTCATTGCCGAAGCGCCGCCTATCTTCGCTTTATTGAGCAAAAGTAATCTTTATGCGCGATAACACAAAAAAAAAGCGGAAGAAGGTTTATTCTTCCGCTTTTAATATTATAACGTTACTAATAATTAGTTAACCTTCTGTTTCTTCTTTGGTAGCCTTTGGTTTAGAAGCTCTTGGCTTAGCAACTTTTTTAGGTTTTTCTTCTGCCGCTGCTTCCACAACAGTTTCAGGTGCTGCTTCAATAACTTCTGCCACTACTTCCGGTGCTGTTTCCACAACTGTTTCTACTTCAACTGCTGCCGGAGCTTCAACCGGAGTTTCTGCAATAACTTTCGCTTTTGCAGCTTTAGGCTTAGTTTCTGCAACTGCAGGTTTTTCTGTCAGGCTCTTAACTGATATGAACGAACGATTCTCTTTCGTTTTGCGAAAAACTACCGTACCGTCGATCAAAGCATATATCGTATGATCTTTGCCTATACCTACGTTTTCTCCCGGATGATGTGCCGTACCACGTTGACGAACAATAATATTTCCGGCTTTAGCGAATTCACCGCCAAAAAGTTTCACTCCAAGTCGTTTACTTTCCGACTCGCGACCGTTCTTCGAACTACCGACTCCTTTTTTATGTGCCATTTCTTTATTCTCCTTTTACGTTTATGCAACAATCTCTTTAATACTCACTTCGGTAAATTGCTGACGGTGACCGTTCAATTTACGATGTCCTTTTCTTCTTTTCTTGTGGAAGATAAGAACTTTGTCTCCCTTAACAAGCGGCGAAATAATTTCGCATACCACTTTTGCTCCCTCAACAGTAGGTGTTCCTACAGTGATCTGACCGTCTGCGTCAATCAGTAATACTTTGTCAAATTCAACTGTCGTGCCGCTTTCCGCATCCTTGATGTGGTGCACGAACAATTTCTTTCCTTGCTCGACCTTAAATTGATGGCCTTGAATTTCTACAATTGCGTACATCTGTTTTTTTATTATTAACAGGTTATATCCCGAAGGCGGACATCACTCTGATGCCTCTTTTCTGCCCTCTGAGGAAAAATTAGGGCACAAAAGTAGTGATTATTTTTGATACATACAAATATAATGCACTATTTTTTTTACCAATTTCATTTTGTGGGCTATTCATGTATTTACTTATTACTTCAAGCTAATACTAAAGCCTTCCGTTCTGATGTCTGTCCTTTTCATGTGCTCCGCAACAATCGTTCTTGTTACATATTCATTGTGAATTTTATTGCCGGTAATGACTACTTCACGACATCCGTCCAAAAGAAAAGACGATTTCTGCCACAGATACGGTTCATAAGCGTATGTTCGGATAACTTCGTTATTCCTGAAATATAAGCCTCTGACTGAACGCGCATGCATTAGTGGCACATCAAAAGTTTTAAAAATATTATTCTCGATACGAATATTTTTGTGATACGGCTCGGTTTTATCATCCTGAGGCCTATGGGAAGGTGTGATTGTTATGATTCCTTCGCCCCATTGCCATCGGTCACCGGTTATACAACCGGAGGTAAGGCAATTCTCAAAGACATTATTTCGAATCAAAACATCTGTGTTGCCGCCCGATTCAAACCAATAATCCATGTCTCCTTCAATCAGAATGGCTGTTCCTGCAGTGTTGAAATAGTTATCTTCTATAACAACTTTTTTTGGTGTAGTGACTAATATTCCTCTTGCTCTGTGATGTTTGAGGATGCGGCAGTTGCGAATTTCCAATTCCGGTGTCCAGGTTTTATTTTCCATGTAATCGCCTGCGACTATCCCTTTTGGTAAAGGGGATTCAAAGGTTATTTTTGCAATTCTGTTTTCGAGGCGTTCAACCGATTTTATAACTCGCACTTCGGAGCGTTGACAAAGGCCGGGATTTACAAACCATACTTCATCGCCCGGTTCACCGTTTAGTCGAGGTGTGATGACTATATTGCCGTCGATGACAGAATCTATTTTCGAATAGCTGCCGTGAACATTGATGAAGTCGTCATGAGCGCCCGTATGCGCGCAATTGTTTATCCTGATTAATCCTTTGCAATCCAAAAAATGTGAATTGTCTGCAATAATGCTTGTTACACGTCCCTTTTTATGATTAATTGTAATGTTTGTATTATCCAATGTTATATTTTCGCTGCGCGAACCTACAATCGCATGGCTTAGCGCGTGATAGATTGTTAAATCTTTCAGGTATGTATCTTTGCTGCCGGATATGTTTATTCCTGTAGTCATATAACGGCCTGCCATAAAAGCAGTGTATGTGCCTTTTGGAGGTTTTATGCCCGGTTTACCGTAAAAACGAACGATTCCCGGTGATAACTCTTCCGCTTTTGAAGTTATTAAATCGGCGTTATTTCCGTCATGTGTTTTATACAGAATTTCTTTCGTATCTCTGTCGAACAAATTAAAATACCCTGTCGGAGCGGCTTTCCATCCTTCGCCTGTCAGGAAAAATTTCCCGTCTTCAATCACATACCGATATTGCTCTTTGTCAAATTCGAGTTCGATATATTCGTCGGTAGAGTTCAGGTATCTGCCTTCATAAATAAACGGGAAATCCCAATCGACGGAGAAATTTTTAAATGTTATATTTTCACATCCGATGATACTTGCTATTTGCATGTTGCCATGAAAAATAAATTCAGAGCTATCACCGTCAATGACTATGTTCTTTAAGTTTGTCATCGGTATACCGATGGAAAAGCGGCTTTTTTCTGAAGACAAATCCTGCCAGAAGTCAAACCGTCCTTTTGGGAAAATAATGGTCGCATCCCCGGATGAGCATTGTTTTAACGCCTCAATTACATACGGAATTACGTTTTTGCGACTTCCCGGCTCATACCCTAATTCCGCTATAGAAATTTTCTTCTGTTGCGCCCGGCATATTGATTCCGAAAAACAAATAGTTAATGCAGTAATTACTACAATGATTATAAAATGGTTTTTTCTCATAAAGCGTTTTTTCTTATTTTTGAACGCTCAAAATTAAGAAAATAATCAATAAAACCGTTACTTTTTATTGCCTGATGTCGAAAACCGCACCTTATAAAGTTTTATTCCGGGGATATGGATTGTTTTATCGGGATTTTTGAGATAGATATTGAATGTCCACCAACTCTCTTCCGCTATGGTGTACATCAGTTTTTTGCTTGATTTGATATAATTGACTGATTTGATGTTTTCGGCATGCGACAATGGCTCGAAAGGGGTGAATTTTTCGCTTGCAATATCGAACGAATGAACGCCGTGATGTTCTGAAACTAACAGTTCGTCATCTGAAACAGGGAACAGGTCGTGTCCGCCTATGCCGGGGATTTTCCATTTTCTTTCAAGTTTCAATGCAGGAGAAGATGATTCCCGGTTTACAAGCGAATATTCGCGAAGCTCGTCGTAACCCAACGCATAGAATCGCTGTCGAGTGTCATTCCATACTGCGCCATGTCCGGAATACAAGCTGTCTTTAAATAATACATGCTCGGAATGGTTTCGATTGTATATCTCAATGCTATTTCCATTTGGGTTGGTCGAAAGAGCTACTGCAATAAGCCCTCCCGGTAATACATCAGCCGAATGAGCCATCGGAGCATAAGCATAAAATAAACATTTTTTTGTTGCTCTTTCAATTAGTACTACACCGCCATTTGACGATGTAACCAATAAATTTTTACCTCCATCAACAGGTTTACATTCATCCAAAGGGATCAGATATTTTTGATAAATTTCAGGCAACTGCGACGCAGCATCAGCAACTTTCCAGCTCCAAACGATTTTTACATCAGTGCCTTCAGATTCCTGTTCGTTGATGATGAGGATCGTATCGTCGCCGCATGCGATGATTTCTTTGGGTTTATTGCCACAACTGCTAATCCACAGGCAAACAGCAAAAAACAGAATGATTTTTTTCATTGTTTTTATAATTATTGTGCTAAGTGAAAAATGATAAAAAGGACTTTTTAACTCTTAATTTTTAATTTTCAACGTTAGTCTAAAACAAATGTGAACTCGTCGTGCGGTTCCGTTCGCCAAGCATATTGTTGTGTAGTCGGTGAAACGGCAAAAAGCGGAGAAAAAGTCTTTATCTTAACGGTTTTACCGTCGGGCAAGAATTCGAGTATACGTAACCAACCGTCGCCGCCGTTGCCATGCCAACCACCGCCAAGCGCCTGCGCATTGAAGGTCATTTGCTGTACTTTGCGACCTGCTGAGTTTGTGTCAGTACGATATCCGAGATGAGCTTTCACATTGTCCGGTCCTCCGATATGTCCGGATAAAACCATCACAATATTTTTAGCCGGCTGCACTAATTTTTGCCAGATAGCTGCGCCATAATTGGGATCGGGCACTTTATACCCTTCCGTTACGATATGTTCATTGCTTGAGTTAAGGTACGAGTGTGTCAACAAAATCACTGTATGATCAGCATACTTTTCCTGCCTGACAGTCTTAAGCGCCCATTCAAGCGTTTCGTCGCGTGGAGCAAACTCCAATACCAAAATCAGGATTTTTTTTCCATGCGGACTTGTAAATTCGTATGTGGCATTAGTTAATGTAGGCGCACCGTCGCTGTTTGAGCCTACATCGCGTAACATTTGTTGATTCAAAAGGTTTTTGTCAACAGGGAAGTAGTGGTCATAGTTTGTCTGTCTGTTTTCAGCACTTTTATATCCAAAATCATGATTGCCTGTGGCAGAGACATAAGGTAATTTCCCGTCGAGGCGACTAAAAGCCCGAGCTGCAGCTTCCCATTGCGATTTACTTGGTTGGTTGCCGTTGATACCGTCAGGGTTAGGGAAATTGTTCTGCTCTACCAAATCGCCGGTGCATACTGCCATTTGTATGTTCAGCCTTTCACGATACTTGACAACCCACGCTGTCAGCAACTCAAACACAGGCTGATTGTAATCGAATTTGTTGTAAGTTTGCGGGTCGGGCAGCATGATCATTGACCACGATTCCGGGTTGCTAAGAGTCGGTTCTTTATATTCTGTGTTTTGTTGCGCCGTGACAATGGGAGAAATCGCTACAAAAAACAAAATTGCATATACGATAAAAGCTTTTGATTTCATAATCTTTGAATATTAACAGTTAAATTATCCTTATATAATAATATTGGTTCGGAAATTATTTCCGAACCAATATTATAAATTATTTACCAGCCCGGATTATTGGGCCTCAATGCCGGGTTTTCCTGTATATCATAATATGGTACAGGCCACAGATAGTCGCGATTTTTATCAAAATTCCGTACTCTGTGTAAAGAGTAATCATATTTGAGAGCCGGTTTATTATTAACTATTTCAGCTATTCTCCACCGAAGAATATCCATGTAATAATATCCTTCGCCTGCAAACTCGATTCTTCTTTCCAAACGAAGAATATCGCGTAATCGGGCCTGATCGCTCATTGCTGCATAATTGGCGGCATCCGAGGGATTTGTGTGCTGTATCGGCGGCATCTTCACGTTTTCTCTGCCGCGAACTGCATTAATGGCTTCGTATACGCTCTCGTCAATCTGATTAAGTTCGATTTTTGCTTCGGCATACATCAATAAAATATCAGCGTACCGCAATACAATATAATTAATATCCGATTGATTTCCGTTCAAGATGCGGTTATTATTCTCGTCGTCTTCATCGTAAATAGCGTACTTTTTGTAAGTATATCCGGTTTGAGTAAATCCTGTAAACCCGGGAGTAATCAGCTGACCCCGGTATGTCGAACCGACCCAGGCAAGCGTCATTCTGAAACGGGGATCCCTGTTTTCCCAATACTCGTCTTCATCATATTTTGACGATTCGTCAATTGTAGAACCGTCGTCCATAAGATACGCGTCAATGAGGTCGCGTAATGGAGAGGTAGTAGCGTATTGACGACGAATCAAATCGAAAGAGTGGCAATAATCAGGATAGAGATACTGCACATCGAATATCACCTCTGCACAATTCTCGTTTTCGTGCATGAACAAAGTACGGTAGTTAGGGAAAATGCTGTATTTTCCTAAATCCATTACCTGTTTAGCTGCAGTAGCTGCTTCGGTAAACTTTCCATGATAGAGACACTGACGCGCTTTCAAAGCATAACAAGCGCCTTTTGTCGCTCTACCTACCTGAGTAGGTTCGACTCCCAAAACAGCTGCCGCCTCATCCAAATCCTTCATGATTTGAGCAAAAATTTCATCCTTTGAAGTTCTGGGAAGCGTGTTGTGTTCTTTTACGGGAGGATCCAGAATCAATGGTGCGTCGCCGTAGTAATTGATCAGTAAGCTGTAATAAATTGCACGAAGGAATTTCGCTTCCGCTTTTCCCTGTTCTTTTTTTGCTGCAGCCATCGGGATATTGTCTACTCTCGCCAGATAGGTATTACACCTGCCGATTCCTTCGTAAGAGTGCCTCCAACGGTCGGCTATCACACCCCCTGATGCAGAAGTATGAATTCCTTCACCTATACGGTAAAATCCGGAGCCGCTGTTATAATCTGCCGAATTGGGCGTTGCAGTATCTTCCCATAAAGGCGTAGCATAATCGCCTCCGCCATAAATGCCTGTGTTACGAAGAGACTTGTAACATGCCGTCAGACCGGCGTCGGCATGCGACTCAATCTGCCAAAATGTTTCTTCTGTATACCTGTCCTTTGGATTCGTATCCAACCAATCTGCGCATCCGGTCAAAGCTATAACGCCAATACCTGTTACGATAAATCTGATTATATTTGTGTATTTCATCTTTTTGAATGTTTAAAAAGTTATATTAACACCTGCAGTATAAATCTTTTCCTGAGGATATGCATAAATATTACCCGAACCGAGGTCTTTTTCCGGATCCCAATTTCTCATTTTTGTGAAAGTAAGGAGATTTTGTCCGTTCACAAAAACTTTAAGGTCTTTAATTGATAGCTTTTGTAAGAGGTTCGAAGGGATAGTATAAGTTAACTGAATATTTTTCATTCGCAGGTAAGAAGCGTTCTGCAACCAAAAATCTGAATTAGCAAAATTCAATTCATTTGCAGGAGTGGTTGTTAAAATAGGCAAGCGCGCATTAGGGTTTTCCGGAGTCCACGAATCGGTCAGCCATTCTTTGGAAACACCTGCTCCATTGTTGTACGGAAAACAGATGTTGGCATTCATGTACGTATAAACTTTGCCTACACCTTGAAAGAAAGCAGTCAGTTGAAGTCCTTTATATCCTACTCCTAGATTAAAGGAATAAGTAAATTCAGGCACTACACTATAAAATGTTTTCCTGTCATCATTATCAATGATATTGTCGTCATTTTGATTTTTATATCTGATATATCCCGGTTTTGTTGCTATATTCTGGAATGTATGCGCATCTATCTCCGCCTGAGATTGGAAATAACCATCAGACTCCAAAAGATACCAGCTTCGATAGGGAGAACCTTCTTTCGTAATAAATCGACCATCGATGATTTCCTGACCATTAAGATTGGTGACCTCATTTTTATTATAAGCAAAGCTGCCACCTGCTTCATAAGAAAAATCACCTTTGCGATCCTGATAATTAACGATGACCTCGAGACCTTTGTTATTCATGGAGCCTACATTGGTAGTCGGACCGGTCAGATTACCCACTTGACGGGCATAATTAACGGAGCGCAGAATACCATCCGTATTCTTGTTATACAACTCGAAGGTCGTACTTACCTTGCCCTTGAACAATAAAATATCAAATCCAAGGTTAGTCATGGTAGTTGCTTCCCAACTAATTTCCGGATCAGTAGCAGCTGTTGTGGCAGCGCCAATAGCAACAGTATTGCCAAAGGAATAATTCTGACTTAACCCAACGGCATTAACATAACTCCAGAGATCGATTTGCTGGTTGCCTATTTTACCCCATGAGAAACGCGGTTTCAAACCTGAAAGCCAATCCACATTTTCCAAAAAGCCTTCCTGATCAACTCTCCATCCAAGCGAAAACGACGGGAAGAATCCCCAGCGATTTCCTTTGGCAAAACGGGAAGAACCATCATAACGAAAACTGGCCTCCAAAAGATATTTGTCATTATAATTATAATTAAGACGACCAAAATATGACAATATTCCCGATTCGGTGCTATTACCTCCTGTTACAGGATTCCTGAGGAAGACATTCATGTCGGTCAATATATTATCCATTGCGCCTTCTTTTTGGGAAGAGAAATATTCCCATGAAAAACTCTCGTAACTGTTGCCCAACAATGCTCCTACGGTATGAACCCCTGCAAAAACATTGCTCCATTCGAGAGTATGAAATCCTGTCAGGTTTAATTCCTTCTCGTTTCTGCGATATCCGATGGCGTTTGCCGAAACAACTGTGGGATATAATGTTTTAGGATTGACATTTTCTAAATAAGGAGTAAATTTGCGCCGTGTATAATCGGAAGTGTTAGCAGAAAGGTTAACCTTATAAATAATATTGAAAGGCAGTTTGATATCTGCAAAAACATTTGCCAATATACGCGTTCTCGTATGGTCTTGTTCACCTTCTTTAAGTCTCGACAAGGTATTAAGCCAACTGTTCAATCCTGTTGAACGCAGCCATGTGTTTCCGTACCGGCCGTCTTCAATCAGAATGGGATATATAGGAGGAGTGCGGTAAATAGCCCTTTCCCAATACATTCCCATGTCATCATAAGGCTCGTTATTCTTTCGGTAGATTGCTGATATCTTTCCTCCAATGGAAAGAAAGTTATTTATATCAACTTTCCCGTTCAAACCCATAGAATATTTATTGGCTTTTGATTTTTCATATTTCAGAATCCCCTCCTGACTCATGACGCCAAGAGTCAAAGCCAGATTATGCTTGTCGCCTCCTCCGGATACAATAATATTATGCTCATGCATAAAACCGGTCTTTAGAGCAATGTCGTAAGCATTGGTGCGCGGATACATATATCCGTTCGGGTCACCGGGAATCCCGGCTCTGTATTCGTCAATTTCCGCCTGCGTATATTCAATAGGCTTGCCTTCATTCGTAAGCGCTATGTTTTTATATTCCATAAACCTGATAGGATCCCATTCTACATCAGGCAGATCCACAGCTTTTTCGACACCGAAATAGTTGTTGTAATTCACCCTGTATCCATCACCTCTTTTTCCTGATTTGGTCTTAATGAGGATAACGCCGTTAGCGGCTCGCGAACCGTAAACAGCAGTAGAGGCAGCATCTTTCAATACGGATATACTTTCTATTTCGTTAGAGTTAATATCAGACAAAGGGTACGAAATACCATCTACTAACACTAACGGATCGTTGTTATTCAATGTTCCGACCCCGCGGATACGGATAGTCGCTCCGTCATTACCCGGCTGTCCCGTATTTTGGTTCACATACAATCCGTTCAATCCTTGCAAAGCCTGTGATGTGGTAGTTATCGGTCTGTTTTCAAGCTTTTTGGCGTCGGAAACAGTAATGGCGCCGGTCAGGTTTACTTTCTTTTGTATACCATAACCCACTACGACAACCTCCTCAAGGTTTTGTGTATCTTCCAATAGTGTTACGTTAACATTCTGTTGGCTTCCTATGCTTATGTCCTGCGAGATATAACCAATATAAGTTATATGTAATATAGCGTTTGGACCAACACTAAGCGAGAATTTTCCGTCGACATCGGTTATTATGCCGTTAGTTGTTCCTTTCTCAACTACATTGGCTCCGATTATAGGTTCTCCGTTATTCTCGATTATCGTACCGGTTATTATCCGTTTTGTCTGCTGTTGAGGCATCACCTCCATCCGACTTTTTCTTAAAATGTTTACATTCCTGTCATTCACCATAAATGTCAGGTCTGTGTTTTTCAAAACCTTATCCAGAATAGAATGAACATTGTCATTTTTAACATTTACGTCGACACGGATATTTTTTACCTCCGCATCAAGATAAAAGAAAAGGAACTCGCTTTGCTTTTCAATCTGTCTGAATAACTCAGTCAGTTCAATCCCGTTTTCTTTGACGGAAAACGTGGTTTCTTGCGAATAGGATGATGTTGCCTTTAACTGAAAGGCGATTACAAACATCATGATTACCACATTTCTCATAATAGTTAATACTTTTTTTACGCCCTTTTGTGAAAAAGGCAAATTATCAAAAACATTTTTCATACTTTTGTATCAGATTAGAAAGTTAATAATATACTTACGCACTAAGTTTGGTCACGGAAGGCATAAGTATTGAATTGATTTTCGCCATCGGCCGACAAACAGATATTCTTTCTGTTTATCGGCCTTTTTTTTACATCTTGTTATTTATCATAAGCATACCGATTAAAGTTATTTAATATAATAAGTGTCATCTTTCTTTTCCCAAGTAAACGGATAGGTAATAGATATTACTTTAAAAATTTCTTCTATAGACTGGTTTTCGGCAAAAGAACCGGTCATCGAGATGGAAGAGTTTTTTAGTTTCTCATTATTAATTACTATATTAACATTGAACTGTTTTTTTAAATCATCAATCAGGTCAGAAAACAGCATGTTTTTAAGTCGTATCACTCCTTCTGTCCAAGCTAACTCTTTATCGATATCTATGGGAGAAACTTCAATTCCGCGAGACGATGCTGTATAAGACAATTGTTGGTTGGGAGTTAATATCACTTGCTGATCCGACGTTTCGAAGCGTAGGGAACCTTCAGTCAATGTGGTAATTATATTTGCATATTCATCAGATTTTACATTGAAGGATGTTCCCAATACCCTTATTCGGGCATCTTCAAAATCCACTATAAAAGGCATTTCCGGTTTGCTCTGCACTTCAAAATATGCTTCTCCTTCCATCTTGATAGAACGTTCAACCTTATCGTACTCATTCGTATAAACGAATTTACTGTTTTTATTAAGATATATTTTTGTTCCGTCGTCTAAGGTAAAATCAATTTTATTATTTCCGGTCATGTATGTGTAATACTCAACACTAATTGTCTCGGTAGTTTTTATGAAATAGATCCCTGATGCAATCAAAACCAACAGCGATGCCGCAATAGATATAAAATAGAATTTTTGTTTTTTTATTTTAAGGTCATTTTGTTCTTTTTGAATTTTATGTTGCGTTTTCTTTAATGAAAACTCCGGTGTTATTGTATGTTCAAATGAAATTTCAGCATCCCAATAGCTCTTCAGTTTTCGATATTCGTTCCTGTTATCTTCTGTTTCAGACAACCAAAGGCTAAAACAGATTATTTCTTCCGAAGAAGCCTCATTATTTAAAACTTTAGTTATTAATTGATTTATATTGTTTCCCATGATTTTTTCTTTTCTTTTTTAATTTAGTCGTAAAAAATATGATAAACCATTAGTCGATAAATCATATTTTTTTATTTAAGTTTCATACCTTGATTCTCATATTTTTCCCGATAATATTTCTCTCAATTTACGTGTTGCTGTTGCCAAATGAGCTTCGAGTGTTTTTACTGATATTTCAAGGGCTGCGGCGACATCTTTATATTTCATTTTATCTTCTCTTACCATCTTAAATACTATTTTGCATCGATATGGAAGCGAATTGATGGCTTCATTAAGCAATTCAGCTTGCTCCTGTGTTATGATATCATCCTCCGGAGTAGTTTCTGTTGCAGCGAATAAATCGACCTGTAAATCATCAAGCCTGATGTTCTTTTGTATATTTGTTCGAAGATGATCTATTATCTTGTAACGCATAACCGAATAGATGTATGCATCAAAATTGGCAACTTCCAACAAGTTCTTCCTGTTGTTCCAAATTGCCAGAAAAGTATCCGAAACTATCTCTTCCGCTTCGGCGTGGGATATAACATGTAAAGATGCAAACCGCAGTAGTCTGTCAAAATAAAACAGATACAACGATTCAAAGGCTTTTTGAGAATTGGATACCGCAATTTCACAAATCCATTGAACTAAAAAAAGTGGTTTTTTTTCCAATAGTATACTCCAATTATCTATGCATATTTATAGTCGCAAAAATAAGAAAAACACCTTAGTCGTAATGTTAATTTATATCGGAAAATATATCAATTAACATCAATTAATACAAACATATTTTATATGGTGGAAAATTATTATTTGATTAGTGTTTTTAAAGGTTGAGGAAGTGATATTAAATTGCAAAAAAAAGAGCTGTCTCAAGAAATGAGACAGCTCTTTCATAAATGGAGCAAAAACCTTATAATGTGCGCAAATATTCTTTTTGGGCCTGGGGGGTGAGGGTTGTCAAGTCAGCAAGGTTAACAGGTTGTCCGGAGGCGATGCTGTGGCGGGCGGCTATTCCTACCAAGCATGCAAAAGCCCCGTCTCTCGTTCCTGCACATTGTTTAAGCGGATCCGGGATATTTGGTAAAAAGATTTGATCACGGAGTAAATTATCACCACCTCCGTGTCCGGATGTGCCATGAGAAATCTGAAAATACTGTCGTTTCGAGAAGTTTTTGAACAGGATTATTTCATCATAATCCGCATCTTTAATAGGCTTTGATTCCTGAATCCATGCATCGATACGTCCTTTCGTTCCGTTGAAGGCTATGCGGTATCCTTCGTATGGAGAATAAGTCGTAAGGGAATATGCTACTTGTACGCCGTTTTTATACTTTATGGTGGCCGCCATCTTATCCCAAATATTGATATCGTTTTTAAAAACACATCCGTCACGTAAATAACCATCATGTTTTTCACATTCAACATACAGTTTTAAGTATGGGTTTGCACGGCTGCCGCTACTTACGCCTGCTGCGTCTTGCATAACCTGCGACATTTCAGGGCGTACAATTTGGAAATAAAACGGACATTCTCTTGTGTGTGAGCAGGTACGGCAATTCTCGGCACGTAATTTGCCATTTTTACCGTAATGGTCTAATGACCCTAAAGCATACACCGTTTCGGGATCGCTGTCGATCCACCAGTTCAACAAGTCAAAATGATGACTGGCCTTGTGTACCCACAATGATCCGCTTTTTTCTACCAAACGATGCCAACGCCTGAAATAATCGGCTCCGTGGCTTGTGTCTAAATACCAGTGAAAATCAACCGATGTCAAATCACCGATTTCGCCTTCACGTATAAGCTCCCATATTTTGGCACGATGAGGCGAGTAACGATAGTTGAACGTAACCCGGCATTGTTTGCCTGTTTTTTTCTCCGTATCAATGATTGCCTGAACTTTCTTTTCGTCCGTAGTCATCGGTTTTTCCGTCAGCACATTGACACCAAGCTCCATACCGCGAATAATGTATTCGTGGTGAGTTGAATCAACGGTAGTAACAATCAGCATGTCAGGCTTTGTTTCTTTAATCATTTTCTCAAAGGCAACCATAGGCTGTTTTAGGTCGCTGTATGTCGGACATTGTGTGCCGATAATTTCTTTACCGGCTTCCACGCGACCGGGATTCATGTCGCACAGACCAACAAATTCGACAATTTCAGGATAACGTTGTAATAAAGCCCTTCCCCACATACTTGTTCCACGGGAGCCGGTGCCGACCATTGCCAATTTCAACTTACCTGCTGCAGGTTGCGGTGATACTACCGGGGAGGCTTTCAGCCCTGTCATCGGACTAATTATTGCTCCTCCGGCAATCATTCCGGATGTTGTGAGAAAATCACGCCTTGAGATAGAATGTTTTTTTTCCATGTTTATGTTATTTATTTAAAGTTGAACTAATCAGGTAAAAAATTAATTTACTAAATATCAATATACTATGTGTGTTTATGGTGAAAAATATTTTATAAAAAGAACTTTTCATGGACAAAGCTACAAAAAAAACAACATTATTGCTACATTTGCACTTGATTTTATGTCGTTTGAAATATATTAATCATTATAAACCAGACTTTTATGAATGTAATAAAAAAGGCAGGCATATTTATTGCTGTTTTGCTGTTTTTCGTTTCATGTGATAACGCAGGAAATAAAACTTCCGTAGATGATGCATCGGAATTAAAGAATCTGACACAATACATAGACCCTTACATTGGTACGGGAGACCACGGACATGTTTTTATGGGAGCGAATGTTCCTTTCGGGCTTGTTCAGTTGGGACCTAACAATATCAGTCAGGGTTGGGACTGGTGTTCGGGGTATCATATTTCGGATTCCACGATAATGGGATTTTCGCATATGCACCTTAGCGGAACAGGAATCGGAGACCTTGGCGATATTTCGTTTATGCCGATTATCGGTAATGTTAAATACGGACGAGGACGTCCCGGAGATATAGAGTCAGGCATGTATTCATTGTTCGATCACGCTAAAGAAAAAGCGCGTCCCGGATATTATGCAGTTCATCTCGACAGATATGGCATAGACGTGGAGCTTACGGCTACCAAACGTGTTGGTTTTCATAAATATACATTCCCCGAATCGACTGATGCAAGTATGATTATCGACCTTGTACATGGTATAGGGTGGGATGCGTTTATGGAAGGGAATGCTGTTTTGGAAAATGATACCGTCATCTCCGGTTACCGTTATTCGAGAGGATGGGCTAACGACCAGAAGATTTATTTCACGGCAGTTTTTTCTAAGCCGATAAAAAACTTTCAGATAAATGATTTTGAGATCGAAGGGCGTAACGGCAGGAAATTCAGTTTTAAAAATGCGTATGCGCAACTGTTTTTTGATACAAAAGCAAAAGAAGAGATATATGTGAAGGTAGCGCTTTCGCCTGTAAGCACAGAAAGTGCGAAGATGAATATGGCTACGGAGCTTCCCGGATGGGATTTCCGGCAAACAATTGCTGATGCCGACGAAGCGTGGAATAAAGAACTTAACAAGATTGATTTCCAAACTGACGATATAAAAACGAAGAGGATTTTTTATACGGCTATGTATCATACAATGATTGCACCTTCGGAGTTTTGCGATGTGAACAAGGATTACTATGGCGCCGACAAACAGATTCACCGTCAGGTTACGTTTAAGAATTATACAACATTCTCATTATGGGATACATACCGTGCGGCACATCCGCTTATGACGATTCTTCATCCCGAAAAAATGCCCGATATCATTAACACAATGCTTACAATATATCAGGAGCAGGGAAAACTTCCTGTGTGGCATCTTGTTGCGAACGAAACGGACTGTATGGTTGGAAATCCGGGTGTTTGCGTTGTGGCAGACGCCGTGTTGAAAGGCTTTGGCGGGTTTGATAAGAATAACGCTTACGAAGCGCTGAAAAATTCCGTTATGCTTGATGACCGTGGACAGAATTTTATGCGCGAGTACGGATATATTCCTTTCGACAAAGAAAACGAGTCTGTTGCGAAAGCGATGGAGTATGCAATTGCATACTGGAGCGTGGCGCAGGTTTCAAAATCTATGGGTAAGGATGATGACTACAAGCTCTTTAAACAATTTAGCGAGGGATATAAGCATTATTTCGACCCTGAGTTGCAGTTTATGCGCGGAAAAAATTCCGAGGGAAAGTTCCGCGAACCGTTCAATCCGTTCCATTCCGTACACAGGGAAAACGACTATACCGAAGGAACGGCATGGCAGTACACATGGCTTGTGCCGCATGATGTGGAAGGGCTTATCGGACTGTTCGGCAGCAAGGAAGCTTTCCTGAATAAACTCGATTCATTGTTTATCGTAAGCGGTGATATGGGAGAGCATGCTTCACCCGACATCAGCGGTCTGATAGGGCAATATGCACACGGTAACGAACCGAGCCACCATGTTTTATATCTTTATTCTGTTGTAGGAGAGCCGGCAAAAACAGCAGAAAAGGTGCGTGAGGTTCTTGAGACAATGTACACAGACCAGCCGGCAGGACTGTGCGGTAACGAAGATGTCGGACAGATGTCGGCTTGGTATGTGCTGTCAGCACTCGGTTTTTATCAGGTTGAACCTGCAGGTGGGAAGTATTATTTCGGAAGCCCTGTAATGAACGAAGCTTCGATAAATGTAGGAGATGGCAAGATATTTAAAGTCATAGCAAAAAATAACAGCTCCACAAACAAATATATTAAATCAGTAACGCTTAACGGCAAGCCTTACGACAAACTGTATATTGACTTTAAAGATATTGCCGCCGGTGGAGAGCTTGTCTTTGAAATGAAAAGTGAAAAGTGAAAAATACCGAAATAAATTTTTCGCTAAAAAAGATGCAAAAGTATTGCCGATTTCAAATAAAGTTGTACTTTTGCACCCGTTATTTAGGAGCGGGATGTAGCACAGTTGGCTAGCGCGCCACGTTCGGGACGTGGAGGTCGGACGTTCGAGTCGTCTCATCCCGACTGAAAAAGGTCTGAAATCGCAAGATTTTAGACCTTTTTTTAATATATACTGAAGTCACGAGGTTTGATTACGAAACCGAGGCGTATTACGCTCTTGTACCGGTCATAATCGAGCATGTTTTCTCCGTATCCGTTGTAATATTGGATAAAGAGGTATTGGTTTACTTTGTCGTTGAGTTTGATGCTGAACTCCCATTGGGTATTGAAACTGAAAGATTTTGAGCGCCATGTTGTGAGCAGACCGGCATGAATACGCTTGTTGTCGGTGTAATAATTTATGCCGAAGTGACCTATACCGTTATATCTTACAATATTGCTATTGTTTTCTCCGTCTACAATAGGTATCCACAGTTTTGTCTGTATATCAACATTATCGCTAAGCATCAGGTTTATTCCGAACGATACCTTGTTCCAACTTCTTGACATGATACTGTCTTTACCGTTCGATTCATGTTCAAGCATAATAAGCGTCTTCCCTATATACCTGTTTTTGCGAATTATAAGATGTCCTAACCCTATGCCCGGGTTGAAATTCATATCTCTCATAGGAAGAGATTCTTCCATTACATTCCAGATTGTTTTTTGAGAAAATTGCAGAAAAAGGTATGTGTCGAAAGGCAGGATACTTTTTGTGAGTCGGTGACTTATGCTTAACTGAAATTTTACATTGGAATTGTCTGATTTGATTTTTTGTCCTAAAGGAATTCCGCCGACGAAGTAATTATCTTTAAATAAGGAAAAATAATTGCCCCTCTCAATCTCTTTGCGCACGCTGTCGGCATTGTAGTCAGGCCCGATATTATCTAAACGTTCCCTGATTTTCATTCTGATGCTATCCCGTTCCTCTTGTCGTATAGCTCTCCTTTCCAGCTTTCGTTGCTCCTTGTCATAGTCATAATCTTGAGCCGAAATGGAAAAGCATACCGAAATAAAAAATAACAAGCTTAATAGTTTTTTCATTTAACGGAATTTTTCCTCAAAGATAGTACAAGCTAAGAAATTCAAAAAGACGATAACGGAAATATATTCACTAAAGTTTCTATTTTTACTATTTTACCCGTGATATTTACATAATATGTTATAATCATCCTTTGTATTTACGTAATTCTACTCTAAAAGTTGTTCCTTTGCCTATCTCCGAAGATTTCACGTAAATTTTTCCTCCCGGATATGATTCTACAATGCGTCTAACAAGTGAAAGACCTAATCCCCAGCCTCTTGTTTTTGTCGTGTATCCCGGATTGAAGATAGATTTATATCTTGATTTGGACAGTCCTTTGCCTGTGTCTGTCACATCGATGTAAACTTTTTTCGTGTTGTTAATCACATTATAAGTAATACTGCCCTGACCTTCCATTGCGTCAACCGCATTTTTTGTCAGGTTTTCTATCACCCATGAAAAGAGCGAATCGTTCATCAGGACAAGAGCCGGTTCATCAGGCAGTTCGGTGTTTAACTTGACTTTTCCCGATACACGTGTACCCATATATTCGCATGACGATATAACTGCATCATTGATATTAAGAGGTATCATATTGGGATTTGACCCTATTTTTGAAAATCTGTCCGCGATAGTCTCTAACCTGTTGACATCTTTCTGCATCTCCTTGAGATATGTTCCGTCCACATCTTTCGTTTTTAGGTATTCAACCCATGCGATAAGTGATGAAATAGGCGTACCGAGTTGATGTGCGGTTTCTTTCGATAACCCTACCCATACTTTGTTCTGTTCGGCTTTTTTTGCACTTAACAATGCCAGAAATGACAAAAGAATAAATGCAAAAACGACTGCTAACTGAATATATGGAAACATCATAAGACTTTTCAGTAAGACTGAATCATCGTTATACACAAATTGATTTACGTTATCATCTATTTTTATTACAATGGGCGGGTTTTTTGCTTTGAATTCTTCGAGTTTGTTTTTTAAAAAAGGGATGGTGTCTTTATCTGTAATATCAATGTTCATATGAGTGATGTTGGTAGAGTCATTTTCAATGATTGTTATTACGGGAATAGACTGGTTGTTGCCGATTATATTTAAAATCAGATTAATAAGAGTTGCGTTTGTCTCTTCAAATTTTACTTCAAGCTCTTCATAGCTTGGCGCCTTAAGGAAAGGGTCAGAACTTTCTGGTAAAGATAATAATAAATTCGTCGCTTCAGCCCATAATTCAGTTTTTTTACGCTCTTCTTCAGCCAATTTTCTACTTAAGGAATTTGAATATGTAACCGTTGCAACAACAATGAATATTGCAACCAAAATAAAAAAATAGGTCCACAGTTGTCTGGAATCGTAAAAGCTCTTGATCATATTAAGAATGTTTATGATACAAGAACGAAAAAACGATGAAAATATTGTCAATAACTATAAGCCTCCTGCCAATGATATGCCGTAATTATCTGCTTGCGGGAAATTGCCGGAGCGGATGATTGGCAGACAGTCATAACCATTAATGTTTTATATTAATCCTATAATTCATTAATGATATCCCATGCATTTAGATAGCTGAGACGAACGACATAAAAAAATTTAGTCCAGTTAACTTTGCTAACGTCATCTGTATGTTGGTGATAGTCGGGATGAAAACCCGTAAACCAACTCACAAAAGGACGTCCGGCGACTGAGAAAGATGCAAAGTCCGTCCCGGAAGAGAAACCGATATCTTGAGGAGAGTCCCTCAAAACAATCGGTATTTTATATTTCTCTATGTTTGACTTACAACTTTCCAACCATTGCGGATAAGCATCTGCATATGTATATTCCACTCTGTTTTTATCAACATCATCAGCTGCATCACGTGCAATCATATCAAAGTTCATATTCATCTTAACCTCGTCTATATCAGGAAATTTATCGACAAAATATCTGGATCCTAAAAGCCCCTTTTCTTCAGCTGTCCATGCTGCAAAAATAATATTACATTCAGGTTTTATGCCTGAAGCGACAAATGCTCTGCCAAGAGCCATAACAGCAACAGTACCTGAAGCGTTATCATCGGTTCCATTCCAGATCTGCGTGCCATTCGTTCCCATATGGTCATAATGTGCGCCGATAACAACAGTCTTACTTTTATCCTTTCCTTCAATCATGGCACATACATTAACACCCGTCAACATTTCACTTTTTACTGTAGATACAATTTCTAAATTTTTACTTTGTAATAATACAGATTGCGGTTTCATTGTTCTCTCCGCCTTTTTCTCAAATACTGTAAGATCGATTGTCGTACCAAGAATATCGTATGCCAGACGTTGAGATATTGTTATTGATAACGGCGCATTATTAAGATCATAAGTGTAGATGGAAAGCCTTCCGCCCGTTGTTGGTGTTAACCGTTGGTTTGGATAGAAATTTGTGTTCGTCGTTAACGGAGTAGTAAAAGCAACATTGTCAGTTGATATAGTAATAATTGCCAACGCTCCTTTTTCTTCAAGTATCTTATTTGCCGCAGCAACTCTCTGATCACGATAACCTCGAACAGGAATAGCGCTACTTACGTATGATTGTGGTTTAAATTTTTTATATGCGACGCTCGTCGTGTCGCGATGTCCCGGAAAACCCGGCAATCGAACAACAATTTTATTTTTTACGTCGACGCCCTTCAATTCATCATACCCATTAACTTCATCGACCAGACCGTAACCGATAAATACGACAGGGGCCGAAATATTTTTCGACATATCCCTGTTTTGTAATGTATAGTCTATATTATAAAGATAACTGTTAGTCGTGCGCGCATTACCGGAATTAGTAGTAACACTAAACGACTGAACATCACCCGGAGTTGTACGAATAAAAGGAACACGTTGAAAATATGAACGCATACCTGTAGGTGATTGATCGCCGGCAGGTGCAAGTCCGGTCATTTCAAATATGCTGGCAATATAATCAGCGGCTAAGAATGCGCCCTTAGAAACAGCTTCGCGTCCTTCCATCCAATCGGATGAGAGAAATGTTAACTGTGCTTTGACCATTTTATAAGTAAGAGCTTCATATCCTTTATCCTTGGGATCGGCCGGGTCGCTCTCTTGCGCGGAAACATTATATGGTATGGAGCCTGATAAAACTATAAATATTGCAGGCATTAATACACTTAATGTTTTAATCATTGTTGAAAGAGATCTTTTCATTTACGTATTGTTTAAGAAATTATAATTTTTGAAGTAATAAACTATGCATGTTTTTCAGTCACAAATTTAGAAAAAATATACGATTTGGCAATAAATAACTATTTAGAAACTGTTTAAATTTTCCACAAAACCATATATATATGGAAAAAGTCGTTATTTTTCGTCACTCTTTTTGTGTATTTGATCCCTTTACTCAGCTCAAATAGCCC
>JGI994J12354_10000332_pt1 | contig 46678 bp, 41 predicted proteins | sample IntmicLarv3ML3BL_FD_12354 | JGI IMG/M metagenome (IMG submission 12354) | reverse complement strand
CGTACACCTTTGAGCGGTTTTTACTTAATGTATTCAAATATAAAATCTATTCCGTGCTAATTGTTAGCACGGAGGTGATTATTGAGGAAAATAGAGTTTGAAAGGTTGTGTGAAGAGAGGGATCAGCCCTTCAGCGTTCTCAGTGCTTCTTCGACGGTCGCACCTTCGAATACGATCTCGGAGACGGCGCGGGTCATCTTCTCCACGTTGTTGTGCTGGAAGATATTGCGGCCGATGGAGACGCCGCGGCCTCCGGCCTGCAGGGAATCGTAGACCATGGAAAGGATGTCCTTGTCGGAATCCATCTTTGGGCCTCCGGCGATAACGACGGGGGCAAGAGTACCTTTCACGACGGTCTTGAAAGAATCGATATCTCCGGTGTAACTGCATTTGACAACGTCTGCGCCGAGTTCGGTGGCAACACGTGCGGCGTGCGCAACGAGTATAGGGTCGTAAGAATCCTTGATGTTGGGGCCACGGGGGTAAGCCATGACTATGAGGGGCATTCCCCATTCGGAACATTTCTTGGAAACCTTTCCGATATCTTTCAACATATGGGCTTCGGTCTCTGCTCCGACGTTGATGTGAACGGAAACGGCATCGGCACCCATGACAATGGCTTCTTTGACGGTGGCGACGAGAACTTTACCTCTTGACGTGACGCCTATATCTGTGGATGCGGAGAGATGAAGGATCAGACCGACATCCTTACCTTCCGTACGGTGGCCGTAACCGACAAGTCCTTTATGCATGAGAACAGCTGTTGCTCCGCCGTTCGCAACACCGTTGACCGTCTTCTTCATGTCGATGAGGCCTTCGATGGGACCGGCAGATATTCCGTGGTCCAACGGGACTATCACAGTGTTCCCTGTTTTTCTATCAAGGATTCTTTCTAATCTTATTCCTTTTCCGTACATTGTGGTCACCTGTGGTTTTCATCATTTTTCGAAGGTTGTTTGTTGAAACAAATACAAATTATACCCGTGCTATATATTAGCATGGATATATAATTAACCCGAGAATCAACCAGTTTCATCGGAATTATGCAACTGAGTATCAAACCCTTATTCAGCTAAATATATTGAACGTGATATTGCCATGTAAAAAAAATCGGTATGTTTTTAATATGCCAATAAAACCGGTGAGCAAATGGTGTTCGATCCCCTTTCAGCGTCAAAAAATATTTGCGATACGTTCAGAAGATATATCCTTTCGACATTCAGGACAAATTTAGTTAGTTATAATGACCAATTGGAGAAAATTCTTCAAGATGATGGTACAATTGTTCGAGGACCCTATCTTCAGATATCACATAATTATCCAGTTTCCAAAGGAATTATTGATTTAATTAAAGAGAAAATTCTTTCTAAAGAGTTCATAACGCTTGATTATTTACCGTTTTTAGAACGAAAATTATACACACATCAGGAAGAAGCCATAAAAAAGATCATTGAGGGGAGAAATATTGTTGTGTCAACCGGTACTGGATCTGGAAAAACAGAATGTTTTTTAATACCCATTTTGAATGACTTGATGAAAGAAAAAGAGAACAATACACTTGATTCCGGCGTTCGTGTAATGCTTCTCTATCCTTTGAATGCACTTGTTAATGACCAATTGGAAAGAATGAGGGAGATTCTAGCCAAGTATCCATCAATATCGTTTGGTACATTCACTGGTGAAACCGAAGATACAAAGGTAAATGCCAATCTTAGTGACGGAGGCTTGGTAAAAAGGCTTCCAAATGAGGTGTATGACAGAGAGACATTCAGGAAAACACCACCACACATTTTGATTACAAATTATGCAATGTTGGAACATCTTTTGATCAAACCGGATAACAATCCTCTTTTTGGAGATTATGGTTCTAATCACTGGAAATATATTGTATTGGACGAAGTTCATACATATGGTGGTGCAAAAGGGTCAGAAGTATCGATGTTAATCAGACGCCTTAAGGCAACTCTGGGGAAAGAAGACATTCAGTTTATATTGACAAGTGCAACACTTGGTTCGGGTGAAGAAGATCAACGCGTTGCAAATTTTGCATCGGCACTTTGCAGTGCACCCTTTGAGAAGACAGATATTATTCGTTCCTATCCACAAACTCGTCTGTCAAAAAACATATCGGACAATTTGGGTATTCAGTTCTATCGTGATGTTTCCGACATAGTTCGATCGTCTGAAGGGGACGTAGAGTTCAAACTGAGTGAATATCTTCGAACAAACGGCTATGATTTTGATAATCCTCGTGAGGTTTTGTATGAATTACTCGAATCAGATCGTTATGTGCAAAATATTTCTAAAGACCTGGATGAAAGTCCCCTGATGTTGAGTCAAATATCAGACATGGAAGGGATATTGGAACAAGATATCATAGATATAATAGCGACAACCACTGCAACAAAAAAACTTGGAAATCGTGTGTTAAATGCAAAATATCATTTGTTTGTAAAGGGGTTGGATGGTGCATATGTGACATTAGCTGAAAGTGAAAAGTTTTTCACAAAACCTCAGCATGAATACGAAGAATCGAATGGCATCAAATTTCAGGTTTTTCAAATTTCAACATGTTACAACTGTAATGCGATGTTTTTACTCGGGAATAATGTCAATGGTTATTTTAAACAGATTTCACGCAACTCTTTAGACTACAAAGGATATGAGCCCTTTCTCTTACTTAATAATCAAAAAATGGATCCGAATTATTATGACGATTTCAAGGAAAACATATTCTCATTATGCAGTGTGTGTGGATCCATTACACCGGGAGCAAAAATGCGATGTTCATGCGGAGATAAATATCGCAATATTATTGTAAAAGTGGGTACAAAGGAAAAGATGTCAACATGTCCTGTATGCGGAAATACAGATTCCCGTCGTGGCCTTCTGAGGCAGCTTTATCTTGGAAATGATGCATCCACGGCGGTAATTGCGTCTTCAATTTTCAAGGATTTGCTCAATAGTAGAGATTCGAGATTCTTGACCTTTTCCGATAGTCGTCAAGGTGCAGCTTTTTTTGCACCATATATGAACGACACATATAATGGAATACTGATGAAACGCACGATTTATGAGACAATGCTTCACAATGCTGAGGAATTGACTATAGGCGTTTCTTTTTCAAGATTCCGTGAATTATTGTTAAAAACGGCATCAAAATATACAGAATTCAGTAAATCCGACGTTTTGGAAGCAATTATAAAGGAATGTGCTCAAAATAATAGCTATAGGTCATTAGAATATCAAGGGTTTCTACAGTTTGAATACGCATACAATAAATCAGGTACTGAGTGGATTCCAAAACCAATGCCGGAATATGGCCTCGATACGGAACAGGTTTACAATCTTTTTAACAGTTTGTTGAAATATGTTAGAGACAAGAGGGCAGTGGTGATTGAAGATACTGATTTTGTACCGTATATTTATCGTAGAGGATTCATCATCGATGGACCCAAGGGTGGAAAATATGCAAGGTTCCTTAATGAATCTATAAAGAACTATCTTCTTGCAATAATCAATGACGAAAAAAAAGTTAACGAGTTTGTAGAAAGTTTTATTTCGGGCACACTGAGTTACACTACGAAAGAAGGGTGTAGTTATCTGGATCTGGAAAGGTTAAAGGTTTCTGTTCCGACTCATATTTATTGCTGCAGCACATGCCGTAAAAATTATCCGTTCTCGGTTAATAACATCTGTATTCATTGTTGCACTCCCACATTGAAAAAACATGAAATTAACGCTGTTGAGAGAACCATCAACGGAATACAACAGAATCGCAGTATAGACATGTCAAATCATTATGTTCGTATTTGTGTCGATTCTCCATTGCAGAAGTTCCGTATGGTGGAACACACAGCGCAATTGGATTCAAAAAAAGCAAGGGATTATCAAAAGCTATTCAAGGAAAAAAAAATCGATGCATTGAGTTGTTCTACTACATTTGAGATGGGCGTGGATATAGGCACTCTGAACTCAGTATTCCTGAAGAATGTACCTCCATCTCCTGCCAACTATGTGCAAAGGGCAGGCCGTGCTGGAAGGGGGGAAGATTCATCCTCATTCACAGTGACATTTTGCAAATCAGCATCTCATGATTTTGCTTACTACGATAATCCGCTAATGATGATTTGCGGTAAAATTAGTGTGCCACTGATAAAAGTGGATAATCGCGATATTGTGATAAGACATGTTTATGCTTCTGCATATAGTTTTTATTGGAAGTCAAAAAGTGAGTATCCTAAGAAAGTATCTGATTTCATCAACGATTACCAATCACTGAAAGAATATCTTTTTTCGAAACCCTCCGACTTGAAAGAGTATCTTTTGAAAATAGTTCCTGAGTCAATATGCAATGTTTCGAATGGATTGGATATTGAAAATTACGGATGGTTGGAATCTTTATTTGGCACTCAAGGAAATGAAATAGGTAGATTGGAGTGTGCGGTTTCGGAATATTCTGAAGATGATGCAATACTCCAGGCTCCAATCAGACAAATGGAAGGGATAACTGCAGATAAGATGAAGGAATTAGGTAAATCGCTCATATCTTCAGCAGGAAGAAAAACAACAATTGATCGGGGAGAGACATTAGAGTTTTTGTCCAGATATAATTTGATACCGAAATACGGATTCCCTGCAGATGTTGTTCCGATGTTACCTGCGAGTGGATCTACCGAATTGAACCTTTCTCGTGATCTCCTCATTGCCATTTCTGAATTTGCTCCTGGGTCAGAGGTCGTAGCAGATGGAAAAAAAGTTCGCAGTGAATATGTGACAACCATCCGTCGTGGTCGTGAACATGGGCGCTGGATTCAATATCGTTATCGCAAATGTGATAATTGCGGTAAGATAACCGCGGTAATTGACAATGATTTAAAGGATGATCCCCAGAGCAATGAAATTCTTTCTCAATGTTCATGTGGGATGAGCCTCGGCGGTACGATAAAGAAATTTATTAAACCCGATATGGGATTCAAATACAGAAATAGTCCGACATCAGTATTGGAAAAACCAGATAGAACTTATAGTAGCGATATTTCATTCTGCGATTCGTATGATCCGGAGGAAGCGATACGTAAAATTGGGAATGAAACAATTCAAATAATCTCCAGATCAAATGGAAGGTTGATTGCAATCAATGACTCTGGGTTTTTGATATGTGAAAGTTGCGGATATGCTATCCTTGCAAGCAAGGTGAAGAGTTTATCCAGTACGCACAGTAGGCCGGACAACAAGGAGTGTACGAATAAAATGGAGCTTTTATCATTAGGACATATATTTCGTACTGATGTGTTGATCATTCGTTTTGATTCCAAACCATGTAATGATTTGGGCACGGCCCTTTCTGTGTTATACGCATTGATAGAGGGATTTTGCAGAGCGTTTTCTATTGAACGCAATGAAGTCCGCGGATGTCTCGATAACATAGGAGGTGAATATATTTTCATTCTTTTTGACAATACGCCAGGTGGTTCAGGATATGTCAAATCTGTTTCAGAAGATGGTTCTTTCATACAGTTGATTAATCAAGCAACTGCACTTGTGCGCAATTGTACTTGCGGTGGAAAAAATGGCGATTCTGCATGTTATTCTTGTTTGAGGAATTACAATAATCAACGTGTTCATGATGATCTCAAAAGAGGCCTGGCATTACGATACTTCGAGTCTTTGGAGTTTAAAAATGATGACACATAATGTCACTTTACGCGAGATTGGTAATAATCTTCGCGTTCAGATTAAAGATGGAAATATACACTTATTATCTGAGTTGAACCTTGAACAAGAGGAAATTGAGCTGCTTCGTTCGAGTGCAGACAGATTAATCGATTCTGCCTTGAGGGGCAGAGATACGTTTGACATACAAGTGGCTTATCTAATGATGGATATCGGTATGAGATTCTACAACGACGGAACATTTTGGACCGATTTTTGGAATCAGGTAGGAATCGAGCAGAACTTGAATAAACAATCTTCACTGGGGGAGTTTTTTAAAAATACTTTGATGAAATATGGTCTTGCTATAGCAGAAACAAAAGGTCGACCATATGTGAATATAATTTTAATGCATTCATTTATACCGGAAAAATATGCAGATCATTTTTTCGATTTCGTGCATAAATATTATCATGTGGTATTGAAAGCTTTAGTTCCTGAGGATCTCGATTCGCAATTGAGTATTTTCGAAGAAGTTTTTAGCAAAGAGCATGAAACAGATTCTTATCATGAGTTAAAGAGTGTTCAGTTAATTGTACCCACAAGACTCGTTTTGACAAGAAGAGAATTCTATGTAACAATCCTGACAAAGATAATCAAAAGGATGGCTAATAATTATGAGTCTGTGGATGATGTTAGATTAGGAATATATGAAGAACCATTCAAAAAGTGGAGCCAAAAAGAAAAAATAGGGAAAAAGACAAAGTCTGATATCAATTCACCCCCGACGATACTTTATGATTTGATACAAAATGAATTAGTTATTAAGATCCCTCCTCAGATTATGGATCCAAAGGATGGCCTTGTTTGTTTTATTGAGTCTTCAGACGGACAAATTCTTCATCGTTTCAATGTAACGCAGTACAGCCAATTCCATAATTTAGTTTCTGAAGAGAGAGATTTTAAGATAACATGGAATCCACTAGATAAGTTCGTAGTGCGTATTGGCAAACGTAAAATCTTTGAAAATGTACACGATGGTATAATTTTTTTTAATAAAAACGGGCAAAAAAGATCAAAAGTATCATTGGGGTATAACTGTGTGATTATTCCTAAAGATGGCATAATTGATATTGAGACTTTAGATCTTGCCGAAGGCAACAATTATGCAATAAGGGGATTTTTTATGGCTCGAGGAGATAAAGTACGCATCTCTGAAAAAATGTACATAATTGAAGAGGAGATATTAGAACCACTCCACATAATATCAGATAGTTTAGATTTAGATTGTTTTGACCAGGATAATAACTCCTATGTGGCATACTCTGAACATCCAGTCTTGAGGCTGTCTTTGAATTCAGAAGTCAGAACCAGATTAAAACTCTCCATCGGAAGGTCTTTTCATAGAATAACGTACGATAATACTGAGGATTTATTAAAAGATCCAACTGTCAATAAAGATGACCATACAAATTATTTAATTGATCTCTCAAAGAAGGGGTTGCCTGCAGAAAATGGAATTTATACAATACGCTACCGAGGCAGAGATGTGTATAAATACATTCTATTGAAAGACTTCAGGTATAAATTTGAGAAAAGATTATACGAATCGGATGAAGAATCCCGAGTATATTGCACCAGCTGTCCGGAAGGCGTAGTTTTCAATACAATACAGGGTGTTGTTGAATTACCGGGGTTGGTTACCGATGGAAGAGAACTATCGATACAAGTGCAAGTGCCGTCAAGAAGATTCAGTTTCGATATGAAAACATGGGCATTATTCAACAGCAAAGAGTTATATTTCAGGGACGTGGAGAGGAAGCAATTTTATGTTTATTGTCCAAAATTGGAATCTCCGAGAATTACTGTAAATTATGAAAAATCAAAACCTTTGGCACTAGAAATCGAAGGGCATTGTTTAATATGTGAATTTAATAAAGTGGTACAGATAGGTTACATTCTTGAAAGAGGCCATGCATATATACCATGCATGAGCTTCAAATGTGGGCAGTTCGATCTTTTTACGATAAGATACACAGCAGATTATGAGTTATTGCCTGGAAGAATAAAAAGAACAAACGCACCAAAAAATACACACTCGATATGCAGATATGAATCCGGAAGGGAGATTATTTTTGACGGAGATTCTGTTACGCTCCTTTCCGATATTATGGAGTCTGTTGACGTATACGAATGTTATGACACTGGGTTTGGAGAGGAAATGAGATTTGCATTCCACGCAGACGTACAACCAAGATTGCGTACCGGAAAGGAGACCATCCGGAAAGGAGAGATAATAAAAGAATTAAAAATAGACTACAATGGGGAAACGATAACCTATGGTTGGAGCCAGATAAATCATCTGGTGGGTATTGATACGCCGTATGAGAGAAGTCACCTCATGCATGTAGAAGATTGTTATTCAAGATCAAACGGAGAAAAGTATTCATTAGAATTATACAATTTAATCTGCCAACTCGTAAAAGATGTAATATTGTCTGATGAATCTATAGAACGTATAAAAAAGAGGATTAAACGTTTTAAAGACGAAGACCCAGAATTCGCAATAAAATTATGTGAACGACATTTGGAATTGCGCAGTGATTATGAGGTAATGAACAATTTATCTTATTTGAAACAAGTAGTGAGAAATAATGAAAACAAGTGATACTCTGTCCCGTCATATTTCACACACATAAATAAAATCTATGTTTCAGCAATTTTTTTGAAGGCCTGAGTTTGACAGTTGACAGAAGGTCACAGGTATTTTTGTGAGATTTGTGGCAATGAAGACAAGGTGTGTGCCAAATGTTCTTTCATGTCTTGAAAATGTAGAGCAAAGGGAACGTGATTTATCAGACTGAACGAGAATATATCCATTCCGATTGGCAATGCGATCCAATCGGAAGCACTCTTTAGAAAATACGGGTCAGAGGAGGTTATTTCCAAATTCAAGAAGAAAGGTACTGATCGCGTAAGACTTGCGGAGTTGTTGGTCGCTTACAAACTCGGAGATAATTTCAGTATTCTCAAGGCGTATGATTTCATCATGTAGCCCGAGATAAGATGGCGTTTCGGAATCGAGGAGTTTGACGTAAAGGGATTACTTCGTGCCGTCGAGAGATTGAGAGAGAACCGAGTAAGGATTGTATCGAGAAGTTATTTTCTTCGATGAAATCCGATATCGGGATAAGACCAATACGTGCATGGACCGATAACGGTGTTTATGGCGTATTGTTAATAGGTTTTCTTGCTCAGGCGCTAATTGCTGTGACATGTATACTTACGAAGCCAGCATCTTTGACGGCAACAAAATTCATTATGGACTCGATGCAAAATTGACGCTTACAGTCAGAAGGAAGAGAATAGAAGGTATTGAGTTCATAGTATCCAATTTCAACGCCCTCAATACATCCTTTCTGGGGGCATTCGGTGTGATTCTAGAGGTAACAACGATGTGATCTTCGACGAATCAGAACAAAGACAGTGCCTTTTGATACTCCAAAACAGGGTTTTGGCCAACTGTCAAATTGTATCGTTTCCGATATTACGAGCGATAGCCATCAATATCAACTGTCAAAGTCAGGTTGATAGAGACAAAAAAACGAGGCCCCACAATACATAAATAACCATAAACAGTGTGAAATCTTAGATGCAATGATTATTTATGAAAATACAAAAGTTGGATTTTGCAAAGATATGTTTGACAGCGTCATTGAAGAGAAAATATACAACGCTGTTCTAGAGAAAATGGGAAGAAGAACCTCAGCATCTGAAGTAAATTCGTGGATTAATTCCCTCAAAGATGTTCAGATTGTCCTTTCCAGCGACGATATTCCAAAAGACGTCGGTGTTGCATTAGAATACAACGTACCGTACACTTCGAAAAGAGTGGATGTAATTTTATCCGGAATCGCAGAGAGCGGGAACAATTCTGCGATAGTGATAGAGTTGAAACAGTGGAGTGAAGCGGGAAAGGTGGAAGGTAAGGACGGGATCGTTTCAATAAACATGCACGGAAAAAAAGAAGTAACACACCCATCGTATCAAGCATGGTCCTATGTGAGTTCCATCGAAAATTACAACGAGGAGGTTCAAGATAGACCAATCTTACTTCAACCTTGTGCATATCTTCACAATTATTATTTCAGAAGTGATGATCCTCTTCTCGATCCCATATACGGAGAGTATCTGGGGCGTGCACCATTATTTTCAAAAAATGACAGACAGAAATTATTGGATTTCATTAAGAAACACATCAAATACGGTGACAATAAAGAAACACTTTATCTTATTGATAAAAGTAAACTGAGGCCATCTAAATCCCTTCAGGATTTTCTTACTGGAATGATAAAGGGTAACGAAGAATTCATAATGCTCGATCAGCAGAAGGTCGTTTACGAAAATGTAATAGCAAATGCAAAAAAGGTTCTAAACGGCAATAGAAATGGTAAACTTGTGACCATCATCAAAGGCGGCCCCGGCACAGGAAAATCAGTGCTGGCGGTCAACCTAATGGTAAATCTTACAAATCTCGGTTGCGTCACTAAGTATGTGACGAAGAATCAGGCGCCGAGATCCGTTTATTACAATAAGCTTAAAGGAACAAAAAAACAAATAGACATAAAGAATATGTTCAGCGGATCCGGAGCATTCTGTGACACTCCAAAAAATACATTTGATGTGTTGGTCGTTGACGAAGCACACAGGCTGAATGAGAAAAGCGGATTATACAGCAACGTTGGTGAAAACCAGATAAAAGAAATAATCGAATCATCAAGATACAGTGTGTTTTTCATCGATGAACATCAAAGGGTGACGCTCAAGGATATCGGCACGGAAGCAGAAATAGAGAAATACGCCTTAGAAGCCGGAGCTACAATCGAGCACGCTGAGTTGGATTCACAATTCAGATGCAACGGTTCGGATGGTTACATCGAATGGTTGAACGATGTTCTTCAGATCGAGGAGACTGCAAACTTTGATAGTACGGGAGATTTTAATTACGATTTGAGGGTATTTAAAGATCCGAACGAAATGAGGCGTGAGATCGCAAGAAAGAATTCTGTGAACAACAAGTCAAGGCTTGTAGCAGGGTATTGTTGGAATTGGATAAGCAGCGGGAAAAATAAGAATGATGTTTATGATATTGAGTTGCCAGAATTCGATTTTAAAATGAGTTGGAATCTGGGTTCAACGGATACATGGGCAATAGACGAAAAGTCGATTAATGAAGCAGGTTGCATTCACACGTGTCAGGGGCTGGAGTTCGATTATGTCGGAGTAATCATAGGAGATGATTTGAGATATGAAGGTGGAAGAGTTATTTCTGATTATACAAAAAGAGCAAGAACTGATAGTTCTTTGAAAGGACTGGGCAAGTTAAACGCAGTAGAAAGAGAAGAAGTTGCAGACAGGATTATCAGGAATACATATCGCACTTTAATGTCAAGAGGGATGAAGGGATGTTATTTATTTTGTGTCGATAAAGAGTTGGGAGAGTTCTTGGAATATCGTATTTCAAAAACTGTTTTGTAATTCAAAAAAGATAAAGCCTTTATAATGGCTCATCATTCGGAGGTTCGTGGGCTGGTAGATCAGCTGGAAGATCGCTTGCTTTGCAAGCAAGAAGTCGCGAGTTCAAATCTCGCCCAGTCCACTCATTATAATCAAATAGTGACCTGAGCACCCTATTTACGTGTAATGTCGTACAACGTTTAGAAAGCTATTGCTATGATGTCAAAGAAAAAAGCGATCCGAGATGTTGTTTTTGCCGACGATTGAATTAGTACGGAAGGTTACCTTATTGCTCGACCTCATACTGCACAAGACCTATTTTTGCTCCAACAGAGCGAGAAATCATTTTGCAATCTTGAGAACCGTCCAATTATAATTACGTGCTGGCGAGGCCAGTTTGATAAAATATTTGTATAGTTTTGTACATCAAGAGATTGGGCATAAAGTTTTTAATAGATTTCTTAGCCCATATAACACAAAAACTATATTATTGTCGCATCCTTCTAAACTATAAAGAAGGATAAAATATGTTTGATACGGAATGGTATGAAAAAGAAACTTATGATGAAGATCTGTCAATAAAAGATTACGATATTTCCGCCACTCCCAACGATTTCAATGTAATTTCGCTATGTAATCAAATGGATTTAGGCTTACTCCGCATTCCAGATTTTCAGCGTAATTATGTTTGGGATTCGGCAAAAGCTTCAAGATTAATAGAGTCGCTTTTGCTTGGGTTACCGATACCACAAGTGTTCCTCTATGAAGAAGATGGAAAATATTTAATTATAGATGGGCAACAGAGACTATTATCGATATATTTTTTTATCAATCAGCGCTTTCCTACGTCATTAGGCATATCCAAAATCAAAGAACTTTTTAACACGAATGGCGTTGTCAGAGAGATACTGGACAATGATGAATATTTTATAAAATTCAACTTAAAATTGCCTGAATCGCGGTTTGATAAAAAGAATTACTCAACACTCGAAAGAGATAAAGTAAAGCTAAATATGCGCACAATCCGAAGTATTACGATTGTTCAAAATTCGCCGGATGACGACTCATCTATCTATGAAATTTTCAATAGATTGAATACCGGAGGCCTAAATCTATCCTCTCAAGAAATACGGGCTAGTCTTTATTATTCTGATTTCTACTCAATGCTGAACGAATTGAATGAAAATAAAAAATGGAGACAGTGTATCAATAGATCCATTCCCGATAAACGGTTCAAGGATATTGAGGTTTTGTTAAGATGTTTTGCGTTACTGCGATATAAACAATATACTCCACCATTGACAAAATTTTTGAACACGTTCTCACGCGAATCTAAAAAATTCGATGCTGAACAAATAGATTATTTAAAAAAACTCTTTGTTTCATTTCTGGATTCAACTGAAGGATTGGGCGAAAAGGCATTTTGTACAACAAATGGTAGGTTTAACATATCTCTGTTCGATGCAGTTTTTGTTGCAACATGTGAAGGTCCACTTGAGAAAAAGGAATTTGTTGATACCAAACTTTCTAGAAGTGCTATAGAAGAATTGAAGAATCCAGACGGAGATTTTTCAAGAGTTGTTCAAGACGGAACTGCTAGCACTCAAAGTATAATGAGACGAATAGAAATTGCAAAATCAACATTGGCGGCAAATTTGTTATGAGCACACAACAGTCAATAGGTAGGCTTATTAGAGAATATAAGTTGATTGAACAGAAAAAAAATGAACGGTCAAATGATAAATTATTGAATGAAATAACTTTCACTAATCTGACAATCATGTATGTAAAATATTTTGTATTGTCGTGTGCCAGTTATTTCGAAGAAGAATATAACATAATAATTGAAAAAATAGCTGAGAGGGTCCAAGATAAGCATGCAAATGCACTAACGACTTATATTAAGCCAAATTTCTTTCAAGTGTTCAATACAAAAGGTAGTGATAAGAAAGAGTGGAATGCTGGCAAGTTTTACGCTTCAGTGGGAATAACAAACGATATAAAAGATTTGAAACAAAAAGATGGAGAATTTAAAAAATTAGAACAATCGTTTTTATCCATAATACAAACAAGAAACAATCTGGTACATAATGATTTTATTGAGTATAATATCGGAGATTCATTTCAAATGTTAGAGACAATGTACAGTGACGGCATCAAATATATCAACTATATTAAAAAATTATTAAAAATTGATGAATGTGATGAGCAATGAAGTAGAGGTGATGTTGTATCCTGACCTCGACACTTGATTCTGTCATTAGGAAAAATTGACAATTGAGCTTTAGCCGTTATTTGAGGCTGGAAAAAGTTGTTTACCGATAATGGGAGAAAGTCTTCAGCCCCCGGAAGCACCTGTTTTGATCACAGAATCACCGAGTATCAGGAAATTCATGCACTCGAAGTTAGAAAATATACGTCTAATCTCAATCATAAATTGTCGAGGTCAGGTTTTGAATTATAACTGATAGACGCCCCTCGGATTTAACAACACTCTCAAACGGTGAATCGATATCCATGTTGTTATTCGGTGATTGACATCCCTCAGATTTAACAACACTCTCAAACAGAGTCCGCCCTTCAACCTTAACCCACGTCGATTGACATCCCTCAGATTTAACAACACTCTCAAACTCCAAGAAGCGACAACAGAGGAGAGATTCTGATTGACATCCCTCAGATTTAACAACACTCTCAAACAGCGACGGGCAAAGGGTCATCTCATATCAGGATTGACATCCCTCAGATTTAACAACACTCTCAAACAAACAACTTCAAGCAAAGACTCGAATTGTGGATTGACATCCCTCAGATTTAACAACACTCTCAAACCCACGTCCGTTATCATTGCATAGCTGTTTCGATTGACATCCCTCAGATTTAACAACATTCTCAAACTAAATAGCGTATAATCACATTCTGCGTTGGGATTGACATCCCTCAGATTTAACAACACTCTCAAACACGCGTGTTACTAATTTATCGCGCGTACAGGATTGACATCCCTCAGATTTAACAACACTCTCAAACGATACAAAACTCCGTCACATTTTCGATAAAGATTGACATCCCTCAGATTTAACAACACTCTCAAACAGGAACATCTATCTCCTCCTTCTCGAAGTGGATTGACATCCCTCAGATTTAACAACACTCTCAAACAAACTCCTTGCAGAGCACGCACAAGCATTTGATTGACATCCCTCAGATTTAACAACACTCTCAAACGGATCATCTAAAAACAATATTCATGGAGAAGATTGACATCCCTCAGATTTAACAACACTCTCAAACATACCCCGTTTACCTCCGCGTGTAAGATCCGATTGACATCCCTCAGATTTAACAACACTCTCAAACGGAAGGCAGCAACAGCGTTCTTCCTCATCGGATTGACATCCCTCAGATTTAACAACACTCTCAAACTCGCGAATGCTATTGACATGTGGACGAGAAGATTGACATCCCTCAGATTTAACAACACTCTCAAACAATACAAAATCAAGTATTCCCATGATAACGGATTGACATCCCTCAGATTTAACAACACTCTCAAACGCAATCCGCGACTGCATCCGCCACAGTTGGGATTGACATCCCTCAGATTTAACAACACTCTCAAACTTGATCGGAGGCCAACGAGAATTATATGGGGATTGACATCCCTCAGATTTAACAACACTCTCAAACCGTCCACACATCGGTGAAATCCCAAGGATAGATTGACATCCCTCAGATTTAACAACACTCTCAAACTACTCATTCTGATAGTACCACGTCCAGTGGGATTGACATCCCTCAGATTTAACAACACTCTCAAACGTAGTACAATAATATATGACTAATACCCCAGGATTGACATCCCTCAGATTTAACAACACTCTCAAACCGAAAAGGGTAGGGGAAACGTGTTTCTCAGAGATTGACATCCCTCAGATTTAACAACACTCTCAAACAAGGGAGACCAGGTATAATTAAACAATTGGGATTGACATCCCTCAGATTTAACAACACTCTCAAACCCCACCCTATGGTAGCCCGAGCCCGAAGAAGATTGACATCCCTCAGATTTAACAACACTCTCAAACGTTGTGAATGTGGTGCTAATTGGCTTGGTAGATTGACATCCCTCAGATTTAACAACACTCTCAAACTGGATGAAGCGGAAGCAGCTTGCCCCGGAGAGATTGACATCCCTCAGATTTAACAACACTCTCAAACACTTTGGCATTAGTCCAGTTGGCAGGTTATGATTGACATCCCTCAGATTTAACAACACTCTCAAACAGAACGACCTCTTGGACTTCTCGACCTCAAGATTGACATCCCTCAGATTTAACAACACTCTCAAACCGAATTTAACAACATTCACAAGTGAGCTGGGATTGACATCCCTCAGATTTAACAACACTCTCAAACGTCTGTACGACATGAACGGGATAGAGAGACGATTGACATCCCTCAGATTTAACAACACTCTCAAACAGGGCATACTCGCCGAATGCTAGCATACAAAGATTGACATCCCTCAGATTTAACAACACTCTCAAACGAGAGGGTCCTGTAGAAGCATATATCACAGGATTGACATCCCTCAGATTTAACAACACTCTCAAACCCCAATTTTTCTCGTCTTTATAACACTTTGTCCTCCTCATTATTTATTTCACATAAATCTATGTCAATTATTCGGATTTTTTCCAAATAAAGTATTTCTGATTGATGAGTTTCGAGCATTAAAATATGTATCTTTTGATATTGAGCAAATGAATACAATTGGATAATTTCTTCAGCTGTCAGATAAGATTTAAAATTTACAAATATGAAAATTTTGATTTTTCTGTATTCCTTGCATATGGCAATGTAATCATATACACGCTCGATAAGGGAGTCAGAAATCTCAAAATGGATATTTGCAAGTTTGATTAAACCCATGACATCGATATTGTTTCGTTCTAATTGCACAGGCTGTCTGAGCATTATACGTTCCAATTCTCTTTCAACAGCGGAAATCATTTCATTTACGCCGAGATAACAATCTTCATCCAAAGCATCATTTTTCATATGTGAATAAAGTTGGTTTAATATTTCACGCTCATTTGGAGTTATGGAGAAGGGATCAACGAGAGTAATGATATTTCCGAAAATAGGCAGAAGTTCATTTTTGTCGGAAAGTGTGAATCCTCCATTTTTTCCTTCAGACTGTAGGATGAGTTCTTCAACCATTTTTGATAACTGTGTAGGATTCTCTATTATCAATACATTTATATGGTCTTCATCAAACACAATAGGGGAGGCAATATCAAAATGACTCAATATCATATTATCACCAATCGTTGTTGTGTGTCAACAATTTCTGTTTGGCCTTCTCCAACCAAAAATTCTATCCCCTGATATTGTTTTTCAGTTATTATCAGTAATTGAACGATGCCCGATTTAGGTTTATTTTTTCTGAGATTAACTTTTATTACTTCAGCAGCTGTACCATTTAACGCTATTTTTGAATAAACTGATTTTTGTACCATAACAAATCCCTGTGAGATAAGATATTTCCGAAAGTGTGTATATTGAGTCAATTCTTGTTTTGTCAGTGTGGGCAAATCAAAAAATACAACAATTCTCATGAATCTGTGCCTCATTTGTAGAACCTCAATAGGTCCGCATTATTTTCATTTATTGCACTGAAGATTCCATTGCAGTAGATTCGGATAGCATTAATGAGAAAGTTAGTTTTGTTGTCGATGATAACCTCTCTATTCAACAGATTCATCAATTTTCTTTTCTCATCAGGACCCAGAGTGTCAGGATTCATTTCGATCACGCATTCGTCGACTATTGGCCTGAAGGGTTCCATGAGATCGCTCCCAAGGTTGAAGGGGTTGAACATATTATCATGAAAGATTCCCAACTGAGTACAATAACCGCAAATAGTAATTTCTCTGTTGAACGCCGATAGAAGAATTGAATACCCATAGTTCAGGCAGGCGTTGATTGTGGAATTATCTTTTCTTGTGAAGCCCATTCCAAAAAGAGCATTGAAATAAACTTTTGCTGCATGCCCCTCTCGGTTGGTCTCATCATTTATCCTGACTTCTTCCGAGTAGGATCGTAAAAGCAGGGCTTGTTCCCTATGCCCTTGTTTTTCGAGAAGTTCTTTCTGTTTTGTTATTTTTTCTTTTACTATCTCGGTCCAAATATTGCGGGTTATTTCAGGGTTCCATGTTATTTGGGTTCGTAATTTGTCCGTTGTGTCATGAGACCCATAATAAGGCATTATTTCACCGTATGGATTTCGTTTTTCGTCGCAGAATATTATTCTGATTTTTCTTTTCGATAGCTCACACAATAACGCGGCAGTAATTGATACTGCTGTGTTCTCTACTATTAACACTGCAATTTCCGAAAGATGAATCCTTCTCAGGTCACTATCTCTTATGACGAGAAAGTTTAACTTCAAATCCAATTTGCAGTTTTTACTTATTGCAACTATTCTCCAGGTCATATTTTATTAAGATCCACAGTTGATTCAAACAGCCCAGATGGCGATTTATTGATCAATTTTACCGATTTGAAATTTGTTATGTTGTTATTCAGTATGATTCTGCCTGCTTGTCCCGGTCCCTCGAGGTCTTTTAAGTTCATGCCTACAGGATTGCATTGGAAAACATGAAGTATTTCATTGATAACCTTACTTTGTGTACCTGTTGGCAGCGATACAAATGTTGCACGTTTGGACTCCAGAGTGATTACTTGAGCTTTTAGGAAGGTGTTATATTTTGAATCTTTGAGCTTTGACAGTAGTACATCATATGTGCGGAGATTTTCCTCAGGAGTTATTCCATAGTCGGACACAGGTAATTCTTTCTTCTCTTTAACGCATACCTCCCGATGTTTGGAGATTTTTTTGCAATAGTTGTATATGTCATACGGAAGGACCAACTGTTCACCACACATATATACAATCATTTTTCCTGTTCTTCCCGATATATTTAGTCTGAAGCCGTCAATCTCAAATGTGCTTTTCATTTTAATTCTGTTAATTAAGAGTTTGGGAGAGATAAGTCCCTTTTCAACCTCAAAATATTCGACAAGTCTTTTGTCTGTTGGACTGTGTATTGCGACATGTACCGGAACAGGCTCTATCGTGCGTACTCTCTTCCCTTTTATTTTATGATCGATAAGTACAAAATATGAGCTGCTTACATTATCGTAACCGCCATATATTTCTGAGTTTTCTCCATATTTTGCAGGGAATTTACCCGGGCCTGCTTTGACAAGGTTTTGATCGAAAAGTTTGCCGTGTTCTTCGTAGGCAAAACGTGTGAATCTGATATTGTTGCGTTTCATGTACTTCGACACAGTCTTTATTGTGCCATCTTCTCCAGTTACCCAAGCGCATATACCATTTCGTTCAATATCATAATCGTACATTCGGTTTAAGTTATATTTTTCATTACTTTTTATGACATTTATGGGATTTTTTGTAAATTTGACATCATATACGTTTCCTACTACAATATTTAAATAAGCATCTTTTGCGTGGTGGTAGTCATTAACCGAACGACATTTTACGAATTTGTGGTCATTTCTGAAATCGCTGACATTGTTACCCTTCACATACACGATGTCAGAGTCTTTACCGAACATTTTTTTCATAATTTCTGCAACAGCTTTTACCGATTGACTTGTTTCAATCAACTGTCTTGAAACAAAATCGTTCAGTTCTTCTTCTGAAAATTGTGATACTCTAACAAGTCTAGCATGTTTTTCCTTTGTTATCAGGCCGTTGTTTAGAAGATATGTCCAGTGTCCATGCATATTTCTTTGCCACTCCTCTGGTAACGGATACACATCAGATTTTCGTTGGTTACATGGCTTGCACACCAATACCAGATTATTATGTAAACTGTCGTCAGTCTTTTTTGATTGAGGATATACGTGATCCATGTCATAGAGTTCTTTGTTTTCCAGTTCGTTGAGATCTATTTTTTTCCCACAATACATGCATTTTCCGCATTGTATGTAGTATGAATAGAGCTTTTTTCCGCGGAACCGCCCCTCCTCAGTCCCCTCAATGAGTCCAAGGAATTCTGCTTCTTGCTCCCTGCATGCTTTAAAAAGACTAATCAAGTGTTGTTTCCTTGATGTGGTTCTTTTCTTTATTTCTTGATTTTCGCGAGTAGTTTCCAGAAAGATTTTCTTGGGAGGATGTCCTGTTATTTTTACAATGTCCTGGATGATTCTCATGGTTCTCCACACACCACGCTTTACGGCAGGTGACATGTATTCATTTTTGACAAGGTCATATGTTATTTTTCCGTCTGATTTTCCGGTGATATTGTTGTTTATTTCTATTCGCTGCTCATTGTACGAGTACTTGTTTGTCATTAGTTCCATCAGGTTTAAGTTTGTTTGTTCCAGTGCTGTGAGTATATTCATATTTATACCGCTTGCTGTATCTGTGTGATATATTCCGGTGAGAAACTTTTCGGAAAGTCGCCCCCAGTTTGAAAATTGAAGTTTTGACAAACTTTCTATTTCAGTTTTGGTCAATTTGTTTGAATAGTCGATAAAAAGCTTCTTCTTTAATCTGGAACGGTCATCTCCAAAGATGGTAATGCAGCGGATTATTTCTTCCACCATGTGGCGATCCTTGAACTTGTCTCCCAGAATCTTCTTTATCTGAATTTCAGATTTCAGATTTGATTTTATGTCCTCATCGATGCCAGTGATAACATCGCCGTCTTTGAAGAGCCCCCTTCCTCTCAAATATTTTTCCAGACCCTTCAAAGTGACTTTCTTAACAGATTTAACATTTTCGAATAGGTCGCGTACGATTTCATTCTTAAGGGAGTTATCTATGCGTTCCCTGTTTATCATCGTGGTATTTAACTCATTATATAGTTCATATCTGGAGTATATAATCGAATTTTTGGGAACAACTTTTTCGCCGACGAGGTAGGTACACATGTTGGTAAGATTTTCAATGAAGGATTCTGAACTTTTTTCAAGATCGATTTTATTTTCAAAATTCCAGGGGGTGATTTTTCCTCCCTCTTTTCTAACAGCCCAATATTCTTTTGATTTTTCGTTTAGAGGGCCCACATAGTATGGAATTCGGAATGTGCACAATAATTCGATTTTCTCTTTTATTGATATCCCCGAATCATCTTTCTCCTCCAGGAAAGGATAATGTTTTGAGACATTGTTGAGTATTGCTGACAATTCATTTCGATGAAGGGCGTTGGGGATCACACTGTTTTCCTTTGTTGTTTGCTTTGGCATGAAGGTGTTGTTCTCTATTCTTTCTTTCATGTCTGCGTATTCATCTCCCTCAAGTGGAACATCCTTGAATAGGCTCCTGAGGTACTTACAAAAGTCATCTTGAGAACATGATTTTACGGTAGCAATCTTATTTTTGTAGACGTTTGTATATGAGCAGTAATTGTTCTCTGTATTTTCTGATTTAAATACTTCTTTGTACTTTTTAGGGATAATATTCTTTATTGTGTTCTTTAAGGTTTTAAGGTCTTTTTTATGTTGATTGTATTGTTTAATTTTGACCTCTGAGAATGTATCACATCCCTTTAACAGCCCTGAAAGAACGGACCAGTCGTATGTTTGTTTCATGAGGTCAAGCAGAATTATCCCGTCGGAACCGATGAGATCTTCAAGTTCATCGTGTCTTTCGTCAAAGTCTGATCCTTTGAACGATAGTTTTTCTGATTTTAGGGAATCATTATTAAACAATTCACTCAATTTGGCTGTGCCTCCGCACATTAGATCGATGAAAGATTTTTCGGCAGAAGTCTCTGCAGAGAATAACTTTACGAGAGTGATTTTTTTATCTCTAATTCCAGAATTACGATCCACCAGGACACTTTGTACTTCTTCTATGCTGTTATCGGCATTAAGATTTGTATCACACTCAGTATTTAGGACGGTTAAAAGTTCTTTGAACAAAGGTTCGAAATCCGGAATCGTTCCGTCCGATATTCCTTCGAAAAGGAAGTGCCCCCGATATTTTATTATGTGATGTGCTACAAGATATACCAATCTTATATCTGGCTTTATGTTGGTTTTCATCATTTCGGACCTAAGATGATAGATCGTGGGATATTTTTTATGGAGGTCCCGGTCTTTGAAATTAGGATCATTGAAGAGAGTATTGGGTTGTTTGTGCTTTCTGTCCTCTATGAAAAATCTGCTTTCATCTAATCTTTCATAGAATGTGGGGTCGACCTTGGATATTTCCGAGGCAAATAGTTCTCTTAGCAAGTTTATTCTCTGCTTTCGTCTTTCCAGTCTTCGACGGGAACATCGGTGAAGTCTTCTTTCTTCAGCAGTCTTTCCACTGTCAAAAAGATGAACTCCCCACATGGCCTTTCCTTTAAAATCCAGAATTTCGTATTTTTCATCAGTGACTGCCCAGCCAACGGAATCAGTTCCTATGTCAAGTCCAAGATAATAATCCCCAAATTTCTGTTTCATTTTCAACCCTACAGATATATTTATATTCCACAATGCTAATCCGACTCCAACAACACGAGTTCAAATAAGGCTTTGCCGAAATCGCCTCTCGGGGCTCCGCAGTTGGCGGGCACTCGGTTGTTACTTCTCTTTATACATGCGGATTGATTCTTTGTAACGAATATAGGCTATTAATTCATTTCTATATTTCGGTTCTTTTCAAAAAAAAGAACTGTCATTTGTTTGTTGCCAGTTCTATGGAGTCATCCATCTGTTTTGTTTACTGACTTGGCGATGTGTAAAAACCCAAGTTCGCTCATGATTTTGTATCAATGTTATTTACGTCATGAGTTGTGGGGTCATCGACTCTCAACTTATTCAGAAGCTCCCTCTGTTTCTTCGACACTTCGTTGAGTATCCATTTATCCCCTGTTCTGAATACTTTGAGTTTAGATAGTTCGTTCATAACACCTGGATGCTCTCATATCTGCAACAAGGTACCTTTTCTTCTGCCAGTGTTGCTCACGTATTTGTATGGCTACCGATGTTCCGGTCTTGGGATTTTTTGCTTTCATGTTTGATCACCTGACGCAAAACATCCCACCCTTTTAACACAAACGTCCACAGATGACTTCGTTCACCTACATTCACTTTATCGCTGTGAGCGTCCTGTGTGTTTGTGACTTGTCTGTTTTGTGAATGTTCACGATGTTCGTTGATAAGAGGTGTAGCAGGATCGAACTGAAGAAAGAAAAAAATTGAATTTGTTCGAACAGGAAAATTCATTCTTTCCTAATTTTATTACATTCATTACATAGTATTGTTATAATAATCTCATTGCGTCATAAGTTCAGTGTTCAAAGAACAACTAGCGAAAAACGAGGCGATGAAATGAACGACAAAGCAGGAAAGAAAGAGACCAAAAAATATCGGGGCGAACATCAAGCTTTCAGAGGAGATATAGAGAATCTGAAAAAAGGGATCGATGTAGAGGAATCTATCAGAAGGATAGAAGAAGCTTCCAGGACCGGAAGTTCGGACGCATCTTTCTTTCTGGGTCAGCTGTACGAAAAGGGAAGATACGTAAGAATCGACCTTGAAAAATCATACTACTATTATGGCGATGCATGCAGTCAAGGAAATATTGATGCGTGTTGGAAATTAGCCATGGACGACCGTTTTGACAAATTAGATTGTTCCTATCCGTTTCATTCGATAATAAGCGCATACAATACTTCCATATTCCAAATAGTGAACAGATTGGAAGACGCAGCCAATCAAGGCAATGGTAAGGCAGCATTCTTCATGGGGTTGCTTCAGAATTATTTATCCGACGGCGATAATGAAAAACGTCGCCAATGGCTTTTGAAAGCGATAGATCTCGATTATCCCCAAGCTATGTATCAGATGGGAAAAGACCTGATATATGATAGCGAGGAGTGGGAAAGGGACCCCCGGGGTGTTATTGATCTATTCCGAGTCTCGGCGGAACGCTGTTCAGACAGCGCATTCGAACTGGGTAAGCTGTATTTCCACGGCATCGTCTTTCCCGAAGACAGTGGCGAAGCTCTGAAGTATTTCACAATATCACACAACAACGGCAACGAGGCTGCAAGATGCTGGATAGATTATCTCAGGCACGGGAATGTGAACAAAACGAGTAATGTCAGGATGTATGGGGAATTCAAACACATCCCCGAGTACGATAAAGGTGCGAAGAGATTCTATGCGGATTCATACAGTCTCGATGATCTCTCTGAATGGATCATACTTCATGATATTATCCACGACTGGAGATTTTCCGATGTGAGTATGTCGGAATTCGAAAACGATCTCTGGGAATTTGAGAATGAGACATTCAGCCTGAATACTTCTATCTGGGGCATCAGGGAGGAGTTTGAAAGGAAAGAACATCTCCCCAATTTCATATTCAAACCATCAGGGTTTGATATGGTATGGGGAGAAAGCATCTCCCAAAACCGACGCATGTCGGAAAAACTGTCCGAAGATGAGGTAAGGGCGATCTGGAGAATATGCATAGAAAGTGTCAGGGAAAACATAAGGGAAAGTAAAAACGACGGGAGGTGAAAATATGGCAGATAAGATACGAGAGATCGGCAATCGTTGTTTGCGTGGACGATCCCACGAAAGAAAGATTCTTCAGGGAAAATCCTTCCGCATTACATCTGACTTTGACACATCTAGAAACACATGCATCAAGAAGGCCACAAGGATCTGACAGATAAATACAGAGAAGATATCGACGAAGTGTTGAGGATAAACGATATCGATTACGATCCCTATGTCGGTCCGATATGTATTAGCATAAGTAGGAAGAACACGTGAGTATCTGACCATTCATCGAGGCATATCGATATAGAATGTCTCGATAACGGTCTTTCCTTTATTCGTCAATTTGTACCTCTTTGTCAGCTCATCCTTCTGGACCCACTCGGCATCGATCCATTTATTGACGTAATCGCGTTGATAATAAACAGCTTCACTCAGTTTTTGTTTTGTTCGTTCGTCCGGACGGTCATAAGCAACTTCTCTGTACCATATCTCCCTATCCTTCAGAGCCTGTATCATCTGGGGCCCCTTCACAGATAATTTCTTTCGATTCCTTTCATCAAGGATCCTGAGTGCACGGACAAGGTGTTCCTGAGGTATGCTGATCTTGTATGAAGTAAGCGCCGCCGGATCGTATACGGCCTCTGTAAGACCTATGGGGACATCATTACAATAGTAGGCGGCTCTTATTCCGTCATAATCCTTTATTGTGTAGTCTTTGGTATTGACAGAAAATGCGGTTATGTTCTCTTTCATCATCGAGGCAATGGCGGAAGCTGCTGCATATTCCGATGTTCCCGACGAGATATTCACAAAAATATCGCAATCAAGAGATTCCATCCTTTCACTTTCAATGATGTTCAGGACAGTTCTGAGCATCGAGGAAAAATCACTCACTCTTACATTATGTTCCACGATCTCGGCATCAGCGTTATTGTTCCGGATAAGTTCACAAACTCTGTCGTAAAATTCGACATACATACGGCTCTTGGGGTTCGTCGGATCCTTTATGTAGTGAATTATGTGTACTTTGGATGTTTCATAGAACTTAATGGGTTCTGTTACCTTGATGGTCTCAAAGGTCACACAGGCTATCATTATTCTCTTTCGGCGTCCGGTTGCCATGTTATCATTATCTATGTAGCGTGAACATAATATTTCAATTATTACAAAAATTATTTAATTACATTCATTACAATTGAATGTTATAATATGTTCCGAAACATATCAGTGATAGTGCCGAAAAGGCACAAGGTGAAAGAAATGACAATAATAACAGAAAACAAGAACGACAGAGTGATGATATTCATGGACATTAGCAACACGAACCACAAGATAGCAGATCTCGGACTGAGAAAAGCATTCCTCGATTATGAGGAACTCGTCAGGATCCTTCTCGGAGAGAGGAGATTGGCCGCAGCGTACATGTTCGATTCGTGTTCGCCGGAAAGTCCCAAGCGCAATTATCACAACGCTTTGGCCCAAAAGGGATTCAGGATGGATATCAGGGAATGCAAGGAAGACAGTACCTGCCAGAAGGAAGTGGATGTCGCCATGGCCAGAAGGATGATCGTTGCTGCCTGCGACAACCTCTACGATGTTGCCATCGTGGTCAGCGGCGACAGGGATTTCGTTCCCGCTGTTGACGAAGTACAGCTGAGAGGAAAGAAGGTCGAGGTGGTATCATTCCTGGATTTTGCGAGCACATCGTTGATCAGAATGGCTGACAAGTTCACAGACCTAGATCATCTCAAGATCGTGAATATATCCAGATGCGAATGTCCGAGATTTGTTCTTGATGACGAAGATATAGAATTCATAGTCTCGGAAGGACCGCTCGGATTCGCAATTTTGTTTGTGAACTCAATGACAGAGGCGACAGCATGATCCTTTACGAAGAAAAGACCACTGAACAAGAAACGTTGGTCCGAGTGGGAAGGGGTTCCGACGGCATCTGCATTTATGTGCCTAAAAGTGAGTACGCAGAATATATGAAGAGGATGGAAGAAGAGAAAGAGAAACTGAAGGTGAAAAAATGAATGAGATCAGATGTCCGAAATGCGGTGAAGCGTTCAAAGTAGACGCGTCCGGACTTGCAGATATAGTCAGACAGGTCCGCGACAAAGAATTCCAAAAGGAACTTCTCGACCGTGAAAACATATGGAACGCGGATAAGGAAAAATCTGTAGCTCTCGCCGTCGAACAAACCGAGAAAGCCTTGATGAGCAAAATAAATGAGTTTGAAATAGAGAAGGCCAAACTGACAACAAAATTGGAATCAACGGAAAAGGAGGAAAAGCTGGCAATAAGGGACGCGTTATCCACGAAAGAAGATGAGATAATCGTGCTTAAAAGACAGATCGAAGAACAAAAAGCGGCCTTGGAACTTGAAGTCTCTCGTAAGGATTCGGTGATCGAAGGATTACATGCGCAAATGAAAAATCAAGAACTGTCCAACCAACTGGAGACACAAAAAATCATTGCGGATGTAGAAAAGGAACGCGACCAGCTGAAAGGCATCATAGAGCTGAAAGACACAGAGAAGCAGCTTTCAGAGAAATCCTTGAAGGAATCGTACGAATCGAAGATAAATGAAAAGAATGAGCAGATTGCTTATTACAAGGATTTCAAGGCGAAACAATCGACGAAAATGGTCGGCGAATCTTTGGAACAACATTGTCAGATTGAATTCAACAGGATGCGGGCGACTGCGTTCAAGAACGCATCCTTCGAGAAAGACAGCGAGGTGAAAGAAGGAGGCAAAGGCGATTACATCTACAGAGAATATGATGCGGACAACAATGAGATCGTTTCAATAATGTTCGACATGAAGACCGAATTGGACGAAACCGCCACGAAGAAGAAGAACGAGGATTTCCTGGATAAGCTTAACAAGGACAGAGAAGCAAAGAACTGTGAGTATGCCGTGCTTGTTTCTCTTCTTGAATTGGATAACGATTTTTACAATTCCGGAATTGCCGATGTATCATATCGTTATGAAAAGATGTACGTGGTCCGTCCGCAGAGTTTCATTTCGATGATCACTATTCTGAGGGATAGTGCAATAAAATCGATGAATTATAAATCCGAATTGGCACTAATAAAAAGTCAGAATTTGGATGTTACCAACTTTGAAAATGATCTCGAGGCATTCAAACAGAGTTTTTCCAGAAACTATAGACTTGCCAATGAAAGATTTCTGGATGCGATTGCCGGTATTGATAAGACGATGGTACAACTTCAGAAAACCAAGGATGCTCTTCTGGCTTCGGACAGGAATCTTCGCATCGCGAATGACAAGGCTGATGATCTGACTATCAAGAAGTTGACTCGCGGCAATGCCACGATGACGGCCAAATTCGATGAGTTGAAAAAAGAAAATCAGGAGAAAGAAACAGATTGACGATCAACAAAATAAAATTCAAATTATAAACAATGAACGCGAGATTCTTGTTGAAAAATATGGTAATTTTTTTACTTCTTAGTAATGTTACAAAAGGACAGACTGAAGCCCATGTGAAAAAATTACTGAAAGGTTCGCAAGGTGTTGGTATCAAACCAACAGAGTATGAGAGAATGGCATATTGGATTTAAAGGATGGAATTTCTATTCATTAGCTTTCGCCGTCATAACGCTTGAATCCTCCCGAAAACATCGCTGGATCACCTATAATGCCAGCCTTTGGTAATTTTTTTAGCCATTCTTCTAGTTGTGGCTCCAATATAGTGAATTTACTGTGGTTTCTGCCGCGATGAATCAATATCTGCAATTCATTTGGTAAATCAACTGCTTCTTTACCAAAATACCAAAAGTAGCTAGACAATAAAACATTATTGCTTGAAGTATCTCGGGTGATATTCTTTTCATTAGGAGCCCCACCCTCTAAGCTATGATGGGAATCTTCTTGCTTCCATTCTCCGTTTTCATAATGATAAATATTGTCACCGTAACTTTGTTTTATGCTACCATTCATAATCGGTTTTTTACATTGAAAAGCATCCATGTTCCAATATTCATCGAAAGTAATTTTGTTATCCACCTTCATAGCGTAGACGAGCTTTTCTTTAAATCTGCTATCTGCAGATCCGAAGCCAAGAACCCAATCACCTAAAGTTGCATTTTTTCGAATTTTCGGCTTACAGGTAGCTAATGAACAGATATTGTAAAACGGATTTGGAGCAAACCCGAAATCTCTCGGAATTACATATGAAAAAATCGTCATGAACAATTACTCCTGAATATGTGTGAATTTGGTCTTAAATCTCCATCGCTTTTTTCCCATCTGGTGCTACCTCCTATTGCAGGATTTATTTTGTCGATATCCCATCCGACTAAAGCATCTCCATATTTTTCAAGTGCTTCAGGAATATCATATCTGAATGGACCTGGCAGATAAACACCAACAATTCGCTTGCCTTGCTTCACGGCATATTCAATTTCCCAATTTACGTAAGCTCTGTCTTGTGTTTCGGGACCAATAAGGACAACCACGGTTCCCGCCCAGTTAATTTTTGGGGCCAGAATACTATATTTTATGTAGTTCTCATTTGTAGCGTTGTTGGGTTCGCTCTCAACAATAGAACTGTCGCGCACGTTGTACTTTGACCCAATCAATTCTTTGAAGGGTTCGATATACTTCTCATGTTCCCCGCAGTGAGAGATGAAAAGATTAATCGTTTTTTTATTCATTATACCCCCAAGTTATTCAATATTCTTTTGCGGGAAATATAGGTGCGGAAGTATTTCTATATTTGTTTTGAAACGGTGTTGTTAGTTGTGATTTAAACGACTGAAAACGCTGTATAATTTGAAGATGATACTTTTCTCACCATCCATAGGTAATCAAAGGATATCATTGTGTAATGCATTCATTATATTCATAGTATAATTTCTCCTTTGTAATTACTTCGTTCGTTAATAATCCACAAACTATAGACGTATATTCAGGAAGGAAAGGGGGGTTATACCATAATAATGGTTTTTCAAACAAGTCGTCAATCAATCGTTCGACATCAATTCCCATCGCCTCAAAGCTATATGTCATTATGTCGGGATGTGCGCAAGGCAATTCAATTTTACATTTACATGGTTTACAAAGTCTGCAACTGCCGGATGAAATACAATTTCCATAGTTCTCTGCCATTTTTATTAGAAATCTATCTGCTCTTGATTTCATTATGGTATTTGCGGCTTTTATTTTGAGATAGTCATGTTTGATATAGGAAAGCTGTTCGAGATTTATTCTCAAATAAAAAATATACAATTTGTCCCATTTTTTTACAAAATCAACAAAATGTGGAGTGAAAGGTGGGCATGACCACTTTTTTGCATAATTAACACATCCATTTTCACAAAGATTATGGATTTTTATTTCGTTTAAGTAAATAGATAATTCACCTGTTGGTACAATGCATATGTCTAGTGAATAATCGATTTGAGCACTTTTTGTTAAAGCCTTGAAGCTTCGCGATTTTTCGATACTTTTTTCTGTGTTCAAAGAAACTCACTTGCCATATTGTTTCTTTTTTTTATTAGGTGTTGACCTACACAAATTTCGAAACAGTCTACTGAAAAATAGTTACTTAGGGATAGATCGCGAACAAATTGCAAGTATGCCGAATTACGATATATCTCTTGCAGAGATTTGTCATATATGCTTTCTGGACTTGTTTTATTCAACTCATGAGAAATAATACTATTTTTGAACACTTCACATGGAAACACATAACCATCATATCTTATGTTTAACTTGTCCGTGGCGGCTCTACATTTATGGCAAGATAAATCATCTGTGAGTGGTACGCCAATGCGAATATCAAATTCGGACTTCCCTTTCATTTTATCCATTTCATTTTTTTGCTTTATTTGCTTTATTTGCTTTGTGTATTCGGTTAACTCTTCATCTGACATATTTATTTTAGATTCGTTGTGCAAGGCTCGGCCTTGAAGCACAAGCCTCAGAAAGCTCAACTCAGATATTTTCAATTCTTTGCATAAAGCAATTACCTCTTCCGTTTCCTCAACATTTAGTTTCATTGGAACAAAATGGGCTTCTGTTCTAATTGAAAAATTATTGGCATTGTTAATGGACTGCTTCATTATTTCAAAACAACCAGTTGTTCCCATAATTTCATCATATGTGTCTGATTTTGCGGCTTCGAGGTTAAAAATCAATTTGGTGATTTTTTTAGAAATGATTTCGAGAATGTGTATATTCAGCGGAACTTTTTGGTTATTCTCATCAAGACTAATTCCACTTGTATAGACATTTATTTCCATGTCAAGAGAATAAACAAAATTAACCATATCAACGATTCTGTTATGGAGAAATGGCTCCCCGCCAGATAAGCATATTTTTTCTGCTCCTAATTTTTTTGCATCGTTTATTATAGACACAAAATGATCATAATCTAACTGTTCAGTACATTTTTCATCTGACGAAGAGGAACAATGAAGACACAAATTTGGGCATTTTCTGATTATTTCTATTGAAATTTCCTTAGGCACTGTATTCACTCCTTAAATGGCGTCATTTTCTCCGTATAGTACATTCAAACCTTTGAATATTAAGTGGATGGCCTCGTCTACAAATTGTGTTTCAAATAGGGATTTATTATCCTCAATCGAAAGCCCATTTTTTATTTCATGATTTAACAGGGTTGTTGCAATATTTTCATAATCAACTTCTATCTTTTCGAGGAATTTTGAATAACCCTCATTTTTGTCAATTTGCCATTTTACTGTGAATTCTTTAGGTATGATTTTGGTTAAAATCATGTCACACACATTTTTGGTCAATCCACCAAATCCGCCGAGTAAATATAAAGGTTTATTGTTTTTCACAGACAGGTATATTTCTTCAAGTATTCCTGGCATTGATCCGGAATATCCAGAATGTACTCCGCCAATACAGATTGCAACATCATGACGTTGTACTATTTTTTCGCGTACATCGGTAAGACATATTGAATTTACTAGCCTATAGTTCTCATCATTTATTGGCAAGGGGGCGTCCAAGTCTTTTATATGTGTCATCACACTTTCTGGAGGGTAGCATTCTTCTATTGTGGCAACAGTGATACTGTCAGCCTTTATCGATGCAAGATCGATTTCCGATTTACAATATCTAGGCCACGCAATATAGCTTTCAATATTTTTTCCTTTGATTTTAAGTCTATCCTTTGCAATTTTGGCCTCTTCGAACATAAGTCTAGTGTATCCATTTTCCCGCAGGTCTCCCCCATATATGATGGTGCCCCCATTCGATAATATCTGTTTGGTTATTTGTTCCGATAGATGTACAAGATTAGCTTCAATTTGTCCATTTAAGATAAAATCATCTTTTGAGGGGGAGGATATTGACAACCCTATTTTTCTACCTTTTAAAGTTTGCCTTTTAAAATTGAAAGGTGTGCGGATATCCATTTCGAATTCATCAAATATTTTACGTTCGTTTTCATAAATTTGTGGATCAGGATATACAATTTTTTTACGATTTTCTTTTAGAAAAAATAAGAGGTCCAGTGCTTCCGGAGGCCTTGATAAGACATAATAATCGTGGTCTATCCATCCTATTTTTTTATACGTTTCAAGTTGCAATTTGGAATAGTTAAAGCGAATAGTTTCGATCAGACATGCCTCTAATATTCGCAGGATATCCATGTGATCTGGTGAAGATTCGAAATTAACATATATGCAGGGGACATTGGAAGAATAAGGGAATCTACGATCCTCAAAATCGTTTGCTATATCTACAGCAACAATGGGGACAAAGTGACTCTTTGCATGTAAAAATTCCGTTTGACACCAATATCGAGATGAGTATTCATCACAGTGTATTGCTAAAAAAGTCGATTCTGGTATATTTGCTAACATGTCTTTATCAAATTCATTTCCAATTCCGATATCATACATATCAAAAAAACTCTTCATTGGACTATGATCGATTGCGTTTTTTAATGATTCCGCTAGAATAAAACCTCTCTGTTCATGAGGTTCTTCTCCTGTATGATGTGATTTTTTTGTATGGCTCAGAAAGATCTTCAAGGCATGATCTTTTCCTTTCCCCTCGGCAGGTGTACTTAATAACCAACGGTACGTTTCATGCAGAATTCGTATGGTTGCTTCCATGTTAAAAGAGTCGCTACGGTAATTGAGTGATATCTTATTCTTTTTTTGTAGATTAATATTTGTTGTATGTGCGTCCAAAGATATTGGTATTGAGACTATATCCTTTTCCTGTATTTCTGTTTCAACATACTCTCGCCACACATCATCAGCCACCAAATGTTTACTTAAAAAGTAAAATGCAATAGTTGTTTCTGATTTTTTATTTATTTTTTTTAGATTCTTTGCATTTCCCGTTCTTATAAAAATAGGAATGTCTACTGATTTGGAAAATGGTGCGTTTGAACAGTGAGATAGTTTTTTAATACAGTTCTTCACCAGAGGGTATATTATATTGTCATCTTGTGGATGCCAAATGAAAAAAATGGATACCGGAGGCACATATTTTTCATTCATCCTGATTAGCTCCATCTATCTCCAGATTTGTTTTTCTGGAAGAGTTTTTCTGATAAATCAGGATTGCTTTCATTTCGCTTTTTGAACGCAATATCAATTTTTTCCTTAATCCCAACGCTGTTATTTGTCCAAGTCATTAACTCTCCAAATTTGTGATTTCCACTAACATTTGAATAGAGCCTTGGAGGTATGGTGTGTGGATTATATGTATTGTCTATGTTCAGTTTATATGTGGGCAGAAATATGCCTAAAATGCCACATCTTGGGTTTGATTGGGTTTGGCGAAGTGCCGAGTAAATTTCCCAGTCAACAAATTTTCTTTGCCATGTGTCTTTTCCTATGAGAACTACAATCACACTTGCATCTTTAATGTACCCTCTTATCTGCCTATATATTTCCTCAGCGTTTATGTCTGGGTTTATGTCACCCAAATCTACAGAACAATTCACAATGTCGTCTCCCATTATCTTTTCAAACATTCTTCTGTAACTTTCATCTACGTGATGATAACTGACGAATACTTTGTGTCTGTCAACCATGATATATCGATTGCAATGGGCCTTTATATATTTACTTAAAACCTACCCTTATCCTGATTTGTGTAGATTTCATGTAGATGGACTCTGATATCTGTTCGTGAAAGATTTAAAGAATTCTGGGAATGGGGACTTTGACTCGAAGAACGATGGGAGGTCACCGATGGTGACTACAGAAATATCGCATGATAGCAAGAGGTGCACATAAGGTTGGATGCTTCAAATGCGGTGAAGAGTTCAGAGTGGACGAGTCCAGATTGGTAGACATAGTCAGGCAGGTCCGCTAAAAGGAGTTCAACAAAGAACTCATCGACCCGGAGAACGTGTGGAATGTTGACAAGGAGAAATCCACGGCTCTCGCTGTTGAACAGGCAGAGAAAGCCCTAGTGAGCAAAATAACCGTGTTCGAAAAAGAGAGTGCCAATTGACAACACTGTTGTCAACAACAGGGAAGGAAAAGAGGTTGGTGATAATACGAGTTAAAGCTTACAAAGAATATTCCAAGATCATCAAGGAGATGGAGAAAGGATCAGGAGGAATAGTCCTCGTATGAGCTGAAACGGTTTTCTTAGACGTCAAATCAATGCATAAACATTTACGTATATTTTTCCTTTTCCTGTTGTGACGCAATCAATTGAGGATTCTTTCGAAAAAGAGACCATAAAACTATCTGTTGAAGGAAAAGAGGTAGGTTATATCTCCTTTATCGTTACTGAAGGTAAATTGGAAATAAGACACACCGTAGTCTATCCCGAATTCAGAGGGAAAGGTCATGGAAAGACTCTTGTTGACTCTGCGATAAGTGTAGCAGAATCCAGAAACTTAACAGTAATATCTTCGTGTTCCTATGCAGATCGGATTCTGAACGAAAAATAAAGTTAAATTTCTTTTGAAAGCTTTGTTTAATCTTTGAAGCTAAATTTTTTAACAGTATAAATCGATTAATCAATTGACGAAACCATGAAATAAATGTATGATGATTGGTAGTGCCCACAATATTGTGAGACAGAACTTCACAATATCGCCTATAGTTATCATTTGCATGACAGAGTGGTGAGGTGGGCACAGGTGAATTCTGTGAAAAAGAATCGAAAGAGAAAAATAAAGGATTATTCGAAATATGATTTTCTTGACATGGAATATCATGGTATTTTCTACAAAAAAGGAAAAATAAAAATTGATACAAAAAGATTATCAAAAACAAACTGGGTATGCACTCATTTGATAGAAAAAATCAATGCTATTCCAAGGAATTCTGCGTATTTTATTCCTAACAGAAAAACAAGATATGAGTATAGGTGCAATATATTCTCTGATCGCATCAATGAGCTTAGATCATTATGGGAGAACGAATTGAAGCATACAGTAAATACAATAAAAACACCTGAACAAATCGGAGAACAGGCATTTGATTTGGACATTTCATTCGGCATTCTAGATCACGGTGAATGTGAAACAGTACGCGCGATGGAATCCTTCAGACGATCAAGAGAGTACGATTTTCTTCTCAGCATGATATACGCGCAATATATTCACATAATCGGAAGCGTTATGGAATCCGTTCAGATTGAAGTCTTCGAAATGGAAGGCTGCCAAATGACATTTTCAGGCAAAAAGGAGATAGAGAAGGTAACGTTAGAAAAATTCGGGATAAAAATAAAAGACATTCAAAATTATCATTTGTACGAACGTTTTTACGCACTTTGGAATTTTTTAAAACATAATTCTAAGTTGTCATATGAGGGCACAAGGGAAATATTTCCTGAAATATTAAATGAAACAGAATTCAAAAATGGTAGTTTTTCATTGAAATATTTGAAACTGAGCGAACAAACAATAATAGATGTATTGAACGATTTGGATCTCTTTTTTAAATGTTATTGTGAAGTCGTATTTAAGGAAAATACAGAAGAAGCTTCTTGGAATTATGACCATTACTTTTTGAGAGAATTAAAAATATGGAAAGAAGGCATGGAGAATCCTTTAGGAATTCCCCCTTATACGTAAATATAATTCAAAAAGTTCCAATAACCGCCTTAATTCTTCTGATTCCGGCAGCGGAACTCTCTTCTTTCTTTATCTTGAAACCGCCGATATCCCCCGTCTTTTGTACGTGAGGTCCGCCACACAATTCTACAGAAACATCTCCGATACTGTAGACCTTCACGACATCGCCGTATTTATCCTCGAAAACACCAACTGCATTTCTCGATTTTGCTTCATCGTAAGAAAGTTCTTCGCAAACGACCGGAATGTCAGCTTTGATAGCATCGTTGACGAACTTTTCAACCTCGGTCAATTCATCAGGAGTAAGTTTACGATCCAAGTTAAAATCGAATCTTAATCTTTCAGCTGTGATGTTGCTTCCCTTCTGCATTATGTTCGGATCGACAATGTTCCTCAACGCCGCGTTGAGCAGATGGGTCGCAGTGTGCAGTTTCGTTGTTTCCTCGCTCGCATCCGCTAATCCTCCCTTGAAGATCTGTTCGGATCCGGCTCTGGATTTCTCCTGGTGTTCTTTGAATCTCTTGTCGAAATCTTCTACATCCACGCTGTATCCTTTTTCTGCCGCAAGCTCTTGGGTTAGTTCTACCGGGAAACCGAATGTATCGTAAAGTCTGAAGACCAACTCTCCGTTCAGAACAGTCGAATCACCGTTCTCTTTCAGTATCTCGTCAAATCTCCTGAGACCTTTGCTGAGTGTTTTGTGGAATTTCTCCTCTTCAGCGGTTATTTGTTCGTATATCGTTTGTTTGTTAGCTTCAAGTTCGGGGTATGCTGCGGAGTATTCGGAAACAATCACTTCCGATATTTTCTGCATGTTCACCCCTTCTATTCCGATGTTCGACATGTATCTGCTGGCTCTTCGGATCAATCTCCTGAGAATATACCCCTGGCCGATCTTCGACGGGATGACTCCGTCTCCCAGCATGAATGTCGCCGCCCTCAGGTGATCGGAAATGATCCTGAACGCTTTGATATCATTCTGATATTTCTTTCCCGAAAGCTCTTCAAGTTTTCCGATAATCCCTTTGAATAATGTCGTATCGTAAACGCTCTTCACGCCGTTGACGATACACAGAACTCTTTCCAATCCCATTCCTGTATCGACGTTCTTCTGCTGCAAAGGAGAATAGTTTCCATCCTTGTCCTTGAAGTACTGCATGAAGACATTGTTCCATATTTCGGTATATTTCCCGCAGTGGCACGAGGGTCCGCATTCTGGTCCGCATTTCTTTTGACCGTTATCATAGAAGATTTCAGTATCGGGTCCGCAGGGTCCCGTCTGTCCGGCGGGGCCCCACCAGTTATCCTTCCTTCCGTAGAAGAATATCTGATCATCCCTCATTCCCAGCTTTTTCCAATATTCCGCTGTCTCAACATCCTTCGGGATCCCTTCTTCTCCTTCGAATGCGGTCACAGCAAGATTTTCTTTATCGATCTTCAGAACATTCTGCAGAAGATCCATGCTGAACTCTATCGATTCTTTTTTGAAGTAATCGCCCAAGGACCAGTTACCCAGCATCTCAAAGAACGTCAAATGGCTTGCATCTCCGACCTCGTCGATATCTCCCGTTCTTATGCATTTCTGGAAATCCACTAATCTGTTCCCTCCGGGATGTTTTTCTCCCAGAAGATAGGGAACAAGAGGATGCATTCCCGCCGTGGTGAACAGCACTGTCGGATCGTTCTCCGGTATCAAAGATGCCGATCTGATGTACGTGTGTCCCCTCTCTTTGAAGAAATTGACGAATGCTTCCCTTAGTTCCTGTGCTTCCATGTCCGCAAGCCTCTTGAAAGCGTGATATTATCAACGTTTATATACGCTATGAATAAAAGAGTCCTGGTTACAAAAGTATCTCCTCCGAGAAGACCTACATACTAACTGTAAGGGTCGGAGATAATAAGCTTTCATCACAATCTTTGAATTATGACGAGAGATGAAGTCATATCGATAATAAAAACCGAAATAATGGATCTCATAGAGGGATACGGACATCCGTGTTTGGCAAAAATAGCCATGCATGAGATACTGTCGGAGTTCGCATGGGCAGATTATGAAAAATTCAAGGACGACGAGATCGAAAGGAAGAGAGATCTGGTCGAGAACAACAATCGTCCTATGGATGTGCAGATAGTCTATAACATCAATCCAAGGCCTCTTTGAAAACCACACTCATGGATAGTGGCCTCTAACGAAAAAAACCCTAACCAATTTTTATAATTTTTTTTGATTACACATATCGAAATGAATTGCAGGGTTACTGTCAATCATCGATTTTCCTCTCCATAAAAAATGTCATACATCCATTTGAACAATGATGAATTACTATGTAAACGGCTGGACAATATATACAGAGCCAGAATTGCTTTTATATTTGTCCGAGCTCTTTGAATTCGTTTAATTTCATTAGACGGAGACAGGGAAAAAATGAAACAAAAGATCGAAGGAAGATCCGGAGCCGTTGACTCCAAACTTATCGTCATTATTGTTGCGTTGATAATGGTCGTTGCCGCTGTCAGCGTGATATTCGTTATCGGATTACCTGATAACAACGACAACGAAGATGACTCAGAATCGCACAAACACATCGGCATCGGAAGTACAATGACATATGATGCGGTCGAAGGAGGATCGATGTTAACGAACTTCGATCTCACGGTCGTCGGAACGAACACCTACAATTATGCTTTGGATGTATCACCGATAAGTGCCGCGTTCGGTCTGGACACCAAGTACCAGGTATTTCATATCGATACAGGTGAGTTGGTATTCGCTTTGAAGGAAGATGTCTGTACGGCAACGATCGGAGGAGAGACAACAGATCTCAAGAGCTACGAGATCACCGACGACAAAGAACTCAAATGGACATTCTATCTGAGGGCGGATCTCGAGAGTATGATGCCGGTAATGATCGAATGCGAGAAAGGCGCGGTCAAGATCAAAGCCGAGCTGAGATCCTTCGACATTGAACATACGGACGAGGACTCCCACGGAGATGCATTATTTTCTTATTCTTCGTCAGGCGGCAGCACAGTTAAGTCGGGCCTGAGAACACAAACCTCCACCAGTTCTAGCAATGTTATGATGATTGGCGATGACACGTTGAAAGTGTACAGAACATCGGTGACGGTAACCAACGAGTCCACCGGCGAAGTGATATCTTCGTACTCGACCGTTAGTTATTCGCTGGATAAATTGTGACGTAATCATTTGACGAAAGATTTCAAACCGATCAAGAAAACTCCTTTTGAAACATTTTACACGATCTTCTTGTTCAAGTTCTTTTCTAAGATCTGCGGGTACGATCTTTGTATTTTTCTTCATAAACATCGAGCGGATCGCTAATCGATACCCGATATTTCGGGACCGCTTTTATATTGGTCAAATATCTTACCGTCTTGTTTAGTCCGCTAAACGGAGGCAGAAAAATGAAACAAAATATCAAGGAAAAAACCAAAGCAATATTCACTCCGAGGGTTCTTGTCATCGTTGCACTGGTAGTTGTCCTGGTGGCAGTTGCGATTATATTTGCAACGAAATAATCAGGCAAAAGTAAACGATTTCACATCTTATTAAAAGGAAAGACGGCAACACTCCGTGAAATGCGGCGGGAGATACATTGAACCTCAGGATCACCGCAATGAAATGCGGGCATCTCCTTCCATCATTATAATTAATTGATACATCCATTCCAGATCAGTTCTGTCCAAAGGAGGCAAAATATGAAACAGATTACAGAAGGAGGAACGGGAGCGGTTGGTTTCAAAGTGATCGTTGTGATAGTCGCACTGATTGTGGCGGCCGCAGCCGTCTCGGTGATATTGGTTATCGGTATGTCCGATAACAAGGATGACAAAGATGACGGGGATGACGGAAGCGACCCGGTCACACACTACCACATGAGCGCCGGAGGTACAATCACATATCAAACGGCGGGAGGATCATCTTTCACCTTCATACTGGAGGTCATCGGAACTAACGTTTACAATTATGCTCTGGACGTATCTCCGATAAGTTCTCTGTTCGGTTCGAGTATGAAGTATCAGACGTTTAAGATTGATACCGGAGAACTGAGATTCGCGGAGAATGAGGGAACAAGTACAGCGACCATCAACGGAGAATCGGTGGAACTGAAGAGTTTCGAGGTCACCGACAGCGACAGGGTCAAATGGACATTCTTCACGAGAGCGGATCTCGAGAGCGAGGTGCCGCTTATGTTCGAGTGTGTGAAGGGCAGTTTCAAAATCAAAGCGGAATTGAAATCCACGAACCTTGAATACGCGGAGCATGCACTTCACGATGCCGACGCATCACACAACTTCGTAAGGTCGACCGCCGATGAGGTCAAAGGGAACATAAGGATCTACACCGCCACCGAAACATGCGACGTAATGGTTATTGGCGAAGATACGCTGAAAGTACATCTGTCGTTAGTGACGGAAACCAACACGCTGACTGGTGTTGAAATAGACGAATACAAAACGGTGGGCTACACATTGTTCTCTCCGTTCTGATGACCGATCGGGAGTGAATAAAACATCTTAAAAAATTTTCATTTATCAACAGAGCTGATGTTAGAGAATTTCTTATTTTTTAGGAACACCTAAATAATATAACCGTTATCATTGACATTAATTTAGGTATACCTAAATGGAGGACTTGATTTGATATCCATTAGTAAAAGAACCGATGGTGCGATGAGTACCAAGAACAAGATCATGGTCATTTTTGTGGCCCTCGTGCTCGTCTTGTTCGCGGTATTGGTTGCACTTTACGGGTTTGTCGATCCGGAAGGTCCCTTTGACGACCCTGTGATGCAGGGCGACAAAGATGTTGGAAGTGTGTTCACATACGAGATAACCGAAGGAGGAATAAGCATAACATCCTTCGAAGTAGAGATAATCGCCCAAAGCGGCAGTTATTACATGATAGATCTGGCCGTATTTGTTTCGGCTTTAGGTTCGGATTCCCGTTTCCAAATGATACATAAGGAGACCGGAGCCCTGAGATTTGCTGAAGAGGGCGATGAAACGGAGTTTGAGTTTGAGGGAGACACAATAATGTTGATCCAATGGACCCTGACAGGCGAGGAAGGGGACGAATGGATGTTCGCGTCATGTGAAGACGACGGGATAATTTACGTCATCGAATGCACCATCGATGACGATACGGTGAGGGCAGAACTGACGTCAACGGACATAATCGAACCAGCAGGTGATTACAAACGCTCGTCCGCTTTGGATGAGTACTTCACACACTCTATAGAGGGAATCAAGGGCGGAGCCGAAGTTACGGGCGAGATGTTCTTCCACACTGTGGCGGAAGCAGGCAACATGTTGGGATATGTTCAGATAATGATCATCACCTACGAAGATGAAGAGGGAGAAGAGGTCGAAGAGACATTCGTCGGTTACGAATTCGGTACTATGACCCTGCAGGAGTATCTGTATGACGCAATGACATTCGGCGGATTGTTGCCGCCGGAGGGAACAGAAATGCTGGATACAATCGACGGCGAGATCCTTTGCGACCGGTATCATGTGGCAATCGGCACCGACGAAGGATCGTTCTATCTCGACCCGGTTGGGAAGATGTTGTACAAGATGCAGACTTTCGAGGCCGGCGACGAATACACCACGATCTTGATAGAATACAACATTCCCGGAGAAGACTAAACCTTTCAGAGGGCTTCGGCCCTCTTTTTATAATTCATTTAAACAGGACGATATCACTTTACTGTTGATCTTTCCCGACGCGATGCAGACTATCTTGTTCTTCGCCGCAAGCATCTTTGACGGCAGCGGGCCGATCTCTTTCACGATGATGATCCTGCAGTCATCTATGGCATTGATGATCTCGGCGATATGTTCCTTATGGTGAGATCCGCTGACCTGATAGTTCGTATCAATCTCAACCGTTCGTACAAATGCTGTACCGTTGTCCGTGACCGAGTAAATTTGGAATCTTTCCGCATTTCCGAATCCTCGGTCAATGTTCTTTTTGTCGGAAGAGGCTATTGCGATCTTCACAGGATCGTTGTTCTCATTTGTTATTGATATCGGGGTCAGATCGTTGACCGCCGGACCGCATCCCGCGCTGCATGACCCGAGTCTCACGAATTCCGATGATCTGTCCTCTCCCAGCAGACCTATTGCATCCGCCCTGCATTGTTTGCAGTGGCGCATCATCTTCGCATCCAGCGAACACACATCCATCAGATCCTTTCGTTCTTCCGATGTCGGTGCACGTCTGTCGCTGAACTTGGTGCCTTCCACAGGTATCAGCGGCAGAATGTTCACAATGTAAACGCCCAATCCCTTCACTTTCTTGACAAGATCCGGGATATGCTTGTCATTGATCCCCGGGATCATAACGATATTGATCTTTACCATCATTCCGAGATCCACACATTTTTTGATCCCGTCCAACTGACGTTCCATAAGGATCTCTGCGCCTTCTGTACCGGTATATTTCTTTCCATTCCAAAGGACGGTATCGTAGATCATTCCGCCTATGTCCGAATCGGAGGCGTTCATGGTCACGGTAAGGAATCTTACACCCAGATCGAAAAGCCTCTGTGCGTTCTCCGTCAGAACCAATCCGTTCGTCGAGATGCATAGTGTCAGATCCGGAAATTCAGAGGATATGAGAGACAAGGTCTCAAATGTTTCCTCATTTGCCAAAGGATCTCCCGGTCCGGCGATACCGATCACTTTCAGATTCGGGATCTTCTCTTTCACGATCCTGACCTTATCCGCGGCCTCTCTCGGAGAAAGGACCTCGCTGGTCACTCCGGGACGGGATTCGTTGCTGCAGTCATATTTCCGATTGCAGTAGTTACATTGAATGTTGCATTTCGGTGCAACCGGAAGATGCATTCTGGCATACGTTCTGTGTGCTTCTTCGTTATAGCACGGATGTGTTCTTATCGCATCCTCCAGAGCATTCTTCCTTTCCATGTTGCAGGATATTGATATACGCGTATTTCAGTGGTTGCGAGCTAAGCGAATATCATTCGATCGATGTGAGTCTGAATCAATCATCTTCGGGATCTTCTTCATCCTCGTCCTCATCGTTTTCAAGATCCTTCATCATATCAAGGAAACAATCTCTGAGCTCCGCTGCGTTATCATCTCCCAGATCGATCGACCGCTGAAGATGTTCGAACGCTTCTTCCTCCCTGTCCATATAGAAAAGGGAATAACCTATGCGGTAGTGCCACACAGCATCGTCCTTTCCTTCTTCTGCGATGGATTCCAATATTTCCAATGCGGCTTCTTCCTCGGACAGGTTGTTAAGCGCTCTGGCATATCTTCCTTTGAGATCATAGTCCCAGTCATCCTTCGGAACACTGTTGGCGATCAGTGTTATCTCATAATGCAGGTTGTTGTTATGAAGAATATCAATTTCGGATAAACGATCCAAAGAATCATTGACAAGATAAAGCGAATCACTGGTTTTAAAGAAGAACGATGCAAAGAAAGAACGGGGAATTTTCTTCAGTATCTTGGATGCTTCCAGGGCGAATCTGTCGAAGTCGAAGATCAGCATATCGACATATCCGCAATTGGTGCCGACTGCATAACCGAGATACACGCCGTATCCCTCGTTATCGTTTAGTATGCTCTTTTTCAGCAGATCCGCGATCTTCTCGCATTCTTCCGCACATTTCTCATATTCACCGTTGTGACAGAAGTAAAGGAATATCGGAGAAGCACCCATTCTGCTCAATGCGGTGTAGACATTTCCGTTGCCGTTGTAGTACCCATCAATAAGACTGGTATAGTTGGTCATACCAACTCCGACATCATATCTCAGGGTTAGATCGTCGTCATCCGGTTCCAGTTCGTAAGGATCGAAAAGGTCTGTCGGCAAAGCTTCTTTTACGCCGGAACGTAGTTTTTCCTCCATCTCGGTGAGCGGGATCATCCCGTCCTTTTTCGAATCGGTATACAATACGCTTTCCACGCACATGTAGGTTAATCCTTCTCCGACGATATTGTTCATCAAAGTGGAGAAAACGGATCCGCGTTCATCTTCAGCTGAAGAAAAGCTTTCGGAGTAGTACTCAAGATGGTATTTTCCGTTATCGGTGGGGGTCAGCAGGACGAACGTCTTATCGGCAGCGACATCGATGCCGTTCATGCGGATCGAGAATGATTTCCCGTTAGTTCCGTTCATGTAGGGGAAGAAATTCCATTTCTTACTGAATTTTGAAGGCATCTTCGATACGACATACGGCAGCAAATAGAACAAATGTGTCTTTCCGTCAACGGAGAATGTGAATTCGTTCTTTCCTCCGATGTTGAAGTATATCTTGTCGGAGATGATCGAGACTCCTTCCGAGATAAGAGAGACGATGGCCTCGGAATCTTTTTCGGATTTACCGTCGATCATTTTGGATATTTTCTTCTCGTTCTTCTCGAACCATTCCCAGAAAAGGGATGTACGTTCGGCAAAAGACAGTTTGGGGTCGGGATCACCGTCATCACAAACACTTTTTCTGTAGATGTCTACGACCCCGATATCCTCGTCATCGAAAAGTTCCAGCAGTGCATCGGCATCGTTGTCGAGTTTGTACTGCATCTCGCCGTTGTAGAGGGGGAAGAGCTGATAGAAATTGACCTCGTCGCCGTTCGGCAGTTTACATACGCAGGATGATTCCTCAAAATCTATCGGATTAAGGAGCATCATGCATTCGAAATCTGTGTTTTCCGCAAAAGGCTCATCGCCGTTGGGGACGGTATGTCCCCATCCGAGCCAGGTGTCGTGTTCGATCGGCAGCCTGGCCATGATCTTTAACCATCTGGTCGGCCAGTACCAGACCTCATCATCACTGTGGATATCCCAATCCGAAGGCAGACAGATCATCATCTCGGCGCGTTCGAGTTTATACTCGGCCAATTCCGGTGGGGTATTCATCTTGTGTGCGCCCATTCCCATTGTCACCAGTGTATAATAATCGCGTTCCGGGGTCGGATCCACGATCGCGATGTCCACATGTATGTCCGGAGAGAATATCTCGTGGAACACATTATCGAAATTTCCGAATTGTTCCTTTATGTGCGCTTCGATACATTCAACCTCGTCTTCCTCATAGAATTTCGGGAATTCGTCTTTCTTGTTCTTCTTAAGCACCATGTGTTGCATCTCCTCAAAAAAGTTATGGTATTCTATGGAGTTTTACAGTGTTCCTAGTATATGGTTTGTTTGAAAGGCATACGACATCCGACGTTATGGTGCGATAAAGTAAAGTGCAGAACGAGGATAATGGGATGTGGACATCGAGAATATTATCCGAGATATGAATAAACACATCCCGGTCTCAAGACGGACTCTGCTGGATTATATCGAATCCGGCGATGATACTTACGATACCAAGGATGGTCAGAAAGGTTCCATCGACAGAAAGGAAATAGAATTCCTCGCAGGGAAATGCACCGAGATCGAAAAAATGAGGCTGAGGCTTCCAATATTCGTTGGAACCGATACATCATACTCGGGAGGAGCATGGAAGATAGAGGGGAAGATCGAGGTGGAAGTGATGTCCAGACTGCTGAACAAAAGGATCCACACCGACGATTTCTTAAGATTATATTACCCCGATCTGAAAGATCTGCGTAACATGCTGCCCACTCTCATCGTTGTTTTGTTCCTCCCGTGACCGAACAGGCACCTATATAACGTGATATTCAGTTCATTCTTTGCTATGAGCGAAAGTACCGGAATGATCGGCATACCCATCAGGATAATACCTTATGATACAGGGGTCGATCTCAGCGAGGTATCGAACGGCGATCTGGTCAAAGCGATAGGAACGGAAGCGGATATAACGAGACTATCCAACCATCAGAAGAAACTGATGCCGAAATGCAAAGTGGCCGGATCCCTGACAGATAAGATCCGATTCGGTATCTTTGAGAACGGGATCTGTGTTTTTGCGATCGAAGATGATAATGTAGTATTCAAAGACGAAGACCATTTTTCGGCGGAATATTGTCTTGATCGAAAGAAAAAGCACCAAGAGCTAAGGAACGGAACGCATTCTTCATCCGACATCCTGAACAATTTCATCAAAAAGTTGAGAGAGTTCGCAAGAACGACAACCAACAAAAAACCAAGGATCACTGCTTCGCCGGACTTCGAGAACGGAGGGATGTCGTATGTGATGACCCTTACGTACCTCAAGACAGAGGATGAGGAAGTATTGGAGATCGATCGGCATTTGATGCTGAAGAAGAACATAATCGCTATACTGAACCCCACAATGATATTGCTGGAAGATTATGACGATTCGAATCCCACAACGTACGCGGAGATAAAGAGGAACATAGAGGATCTGGACGCGGACGAGACATTAAAGAATTACGAACAAAGACAGCATATACGTACATTCATGAGCTGGTCTTCGGTTGTAGTTCTGGGAGCTCTTAAGGATCCTGATCACAGAGATTACATGATGATGGAGATATCCCTCCAAAGCAATTGGTATGAAATCTATTGTTTAGAATATTGCATGCCGAAAACGATTACGGAAGCCGAGAAAGATAAACTGTCAATGATGGACCTTCAGAAAGCGGGTAATGAGGCGGAGATGTTCATCGATGAGATCGACGATATTCGGTTCTCGGAACTCCCGTCGCGTTATGTGGAGATCCAAGAGGGGTTGGTGGAGACCAGCGGACTGTTGCAGATTGCCCAAAGATACGAGAAGAAGATGAAGAACGTGTCCGAAATGATGAAAACAAAGAATCAGGAGAGGCAGAGAAGATTCGGACTCTCGAGTGAACTTCTGCTGTTCTTCATTGCCATGGTCCAATTCTATCCGATATTGGAAAGTTTGACCGAAGGGACACACGATTGGATCCCATATTCTGTTGTATTAGTATTACTTATAATAGGGGCGATTGTATTATTTATGAAGAATAGGATGTGAATTCAGATGGTCAGCTGTCTTTTGTTGATAGATGTTCAGAACGGTTTTGTGACCGACAATACCAAGCGTGTTCTCCCCAGGATCAAGCAGATAATCAAAGCTAACCATTTCGATCACATTGCGGCAACGAGATTCATGAATACGGTCGACGGCCCTTATGTAAGGATCATGGATTGGAATAGGTTCATGGATGAGGATGAGACAAAACTGATCGATTTCGTGGATAAGAGTGCGGAAAAGGTGTTCAAAAAGAGCATTTATTCGGCGGTGAACAGAGAACTGCTCAAGTTCGCCAAGGATAATTCGATCGATACGTTCTATCTTGCCGGTATCGATACCGACTGTTGCATTCTGAAAACGGCGGCAGACATGTTCGAGAAGAACATGGATGTCAGGGTCTTGCTTTATTATTCGGCGTCCAACGGCGGCAGGAAGAGTTTCAACGCCGCTGTCACGGTCCTGAACAGACTGATAGGCAAGAATTGCATCATATCCGGAAAATACGATCCCGCAGAATCCGAAAATGCTCAGAAAGAGGCGGATCCCGCTTCTTCCGCTGCGTAAACTCGGCGGTATTCAAACCGGACAGTTGTGTTTAGCCAGCGAGTTTACCGCGGATTCAAAAAACTTTATATACAAATCCATTGTACAGGGATTTGTGCGATGTGAACCATCGTGTGATTCGTAGAGATTTCTGCGAATATTCAGTTCACTGGACTAACCGTCCGTGACACTTATTCCTGCTGCGGTAGTAGTGATTATATACTACTTCTTCATCGGGAGTATTCGCTGGGTTCGGAAACGGACCTGGAATTAACAATCGTGCACCCGGAGAGAGGTCCTCTTCCGGGGAAGAGGTGTAAGGGCTCCATAATGGAGGATGAGATTGGATAAAGCCCGATGATCACCGATCATACGCAACCTGGACGTGTGCTAGATCATACGCCAGCGGCGATGCTACGCCGC
>JGI994J12354_10000331_pt1 | contig 46731 bp, 46 predicted proteins | sample IntmicLarv3ML3BL_FD_12354 | JGI IMG/M metagenome (IMG submission 12354) | reverse complement strand
GACCCACATCTGCACATTGTGGCCACTTCGAAGGAAGCCGGGGTGGGGATCATCACAACTGAAAACGGACGAGTGTTCGTCACAGGCCACTATGAATATGATGCCGGTACCTTGGCCTATGAATATGACAGGGATCTGAAGAAGGGAATGAATCCTTCCATACCCAAGAATTATTTCACGGATGACAACCCGCGTTTGGATCCTGTGATGAAATGGAGAGGTCACGCTACACTTCTATTCACCAACTGGCTCAACTACTACGTGTATCAGGGTACGCCATATGATATCAATAACGTCGGTAAGGAGTGAAAATGCGATCGGTCCATACAGACAATGCTCCGCGCCCGGTAGGTCCGTACTCCCAGGCGACCGTGTCAGGGAACATTGTCGCAGTGTCCGGTCAGATCCCGATAGATCCGATGACCGGAGAGATGCCGAATGATATTGAGGCTCAGACGAGAACCGTGTTGTCGAACCTGTTGGCGATCTTTGAGGCATCCGGTCAAGGATGGCAATATCCTTTCTGTGACAGTATATCTTTCTGACATGGAAGATTTCCCGATCGTTAACTCTATCTACAAGAACAGTTTCAATGGTATATATCCAGCAAGATCCTGTATCGGTGTGAATGCCCTTCCGAAGGGGGCCAAAGTGATGATGGATGCATTGGGTTCCACAGAATGATCATTGACTGGTGATCCTTGGGTTTATCAGTTTTCCCAACATGGCGTCCCGCACGAATCTGTTGTACACTGACAGATCCGGTCTTTCATTTTCGATCTGTTCCATCGTATCCCTGATGTGTTCGAATACTGCCTTGAATATCCTGCAGGAGTCCCCGCCGATGTTGGTGATACCACACTCATGATATGCATCCATACTGCATCCTCCATTGCAGAAATCGAAAAGGTCGCATTCCTGTTTGCATTTTTCTCTCCTTTCGATCGTACCTTTCAGTATTTCAACGAATCCTTTAGAAAGGAAGACCTCCGAGATCATCTCGATATCCTTCAGGTTGGATAGTTTGTATTCCTCAGGACATCCCTTTGCACAAGGGTAGATATCGCCGTTAGGGTACACACACAGCCACTTTGTCAGGCAGGAAGTGTGAGCACAATCTGATTCCGTAGGTTCGCCGAGAGCGTTCAGTATGTAGAGATAGTGAGGTATGAGTGGAATATCTGTGTCCTTGTCGAACAGCCATTTGTCGAATGTTTCAATGCTGGATCTTATATAATTATCCGCATTCGGCACAAGTTCCGGGTTCAATGATGCACATCCCGCAGGGATCACAGGGGAGAAGGAAACAGACATTCCGTTGTCTCTGAAATATTCGTACAGCCTGGTCTGCTCTAACTCTGTGCCCGAAGATATGGTGGAACTGACGGAGAACACATGTTCCTTCTTGCTGATCATCTTCAGATTGTTCTCGGACCTCTCTGTTCCTTCCCTCAATATATCGTTGCAAGGACCTTCGTGGGATACTCCTATATTGATCTTCTTCTCCCTGCAAAAACTCATAAATCCTTTATCCAAAAGAATGCCATTAGTTTGAATCGTATTTCCTACCCTATGCGAATCTTTTCCGAAATATTTTTCTTGAAGGGAGATGGCATCCTGATAGAATTTTTTTGATAGCAGCAACGGCTCTCCGCCATGCCAAATGAACCATACAGCTTCGTATTCCTCAGAAAGAAGCCTGAAAAGCCTGTCCACCATGTCCAGTGATATCCGGTCCCTGACCCTTTCGGAAGGCGTATGATAACAGTGTTTACAATGAATGTTACATTCGAGGGTGGGTTTTATCACAACGGAGACGTAAGGCCTCATGTGAACGCGGTCTCAGAAGGGCCAATATGTCCAAACGCCGTTGAACCCTTCTGTAACGTAGCAACAGCACGCACAGCACACGACAACGCATCCGCCGAGGCAAGCGTACCAGCCAGGAGAGGAACAGCATCCCCTGTCATTGCAGCATGAATATCCACAATCGGTACCCCCTTTGTGGGTCTCTTCGTCGACACGCTTGGAATAATCGTTCGGCTCATGTGCTTTCATCGCTAAAGATGTAAAAGCTGCGGGGGATTGACTCATGTACAATGATATCAAACTTTCAACGGGTTGTGTCTCGCGCGACATGCTCTCACCTTTACCTGTCCTACTGGCCCAGATACAATCCGCGTATTCCTTGCGAATATATTAAAGGTTCGAACCGTTCACAGTCTCGAAGGACATATGTTCGGATACACAGTCCCACTTTACAGCAGGATGATGCCAACCGACCTGGCAATTTATCAGAGATATTACTGTGAGACGTGTCATCAACTTAAATCAGAATTCGGACTGACATCCACTTCCACAGTTAATTATGATATGACATTCAACACCTTGATATTGAATGCTTTGGAAAAAGAATATACCTACCTGAAAGGAACTCCCAGATCTCCTTTTTGTGTTTTGAAGGATCCGGAGTCTGACTCGAATCTGATGAGAAACATGGCAGCATACACTGTTCTCCTTACCAAATGGGAATTGGTAGATGATGTGGTCGACAGCCCTTCGATGAGAAGCAACTTCATAAACCTTGTATTGGGAAGGGCCATTTCCAAGGCCGAACGCGAATATCCAGAGTATGATGATGCGATCGGTAAGGGATTTGAAGAACTGAGAAAGATGGAGGCCTCCAACTGCAGTGATGCTGTTCTCATGGGCGAGACATTCGGAAAATCGCTTTCGATATCCCTAGGCAATATCGCGGATGAGAATGACAGCTCCGAACTGAGAGACCTTTTCTCACACCTGACGTCAATAATCTACATCATGGATGCTGTGGATGATCTTGACCAAGATTATCTGGATGACACCTACAATCCTTTCCTGTCGAAGGAAGAGGGCTACATCAATAAGGAGGACTACATCGAGAAGAACATCTATTCCATCACGGATGTCATGAACTCCGCGATATCTTCTCTTCAGTCCTCGTACTGTTCGATTAAAGATCAGATGAGAGTCAACACAGGGGTCACGGACAATATCGTTTACAGCGGCATACCGGATTCAGCAAGAAAGATCCTTTCGGGATCAAGCACTGCAAAATTAAGTGTCAAAAATATGCTCAAAGGACGTGCGGAACGTAATTCTTCACGTTGATCGCCTTCCGCATGGATCATAGTAGGAACACACACTCAATACATCCGTTTCGATACCCGATACCGAACACATCGTGACATCTTCAGTGATTTTCAATCCGGAACAGTTTTCACAGGATCCAGGCCGATATCTTTCGCATGTACCTTCCATTTCAGTCATGACACATTTGAGAGAACACACCCACTCCTCTTTCGAATGGATGCAGAAACGACACGTCTTACATTTCCTGTAATCCTTGTTGCTCATCCTCGGATGATTTATTTCAGCATAGATAATGGTTCTTAACCAAAAGTTCCTTATCTTGACTCGCATACGGTCGAATAATGTTGAGACTCGGATATATGGGCATACCTCTTTCGAACTCGGAAGAAGCTGCATTGAGTTTTGCAAAGAAACATGATTTCCAGAACTATCAGATGATTCCTCTGATGTGCTCTGCCAATGTTGTCGAATCCCTTGAAAAGGGGGATATCGATGTTGGTGTTGTAGCAGTGAAAAATGCAATTGCTGGAACTGTCAAAGAGACCGAGCTTGCCTTGAAGAATAAAAACGGGATAGAGATCGTTGACACAATAGATGTCCCTATACATCACTGTCTTTTTGCAAAGGCTCCTAATATGAATATCAAAGCCGTAGCATCACATGTTCAGGCATTGCTTCAAACGAAGGACAATCTTCAGAAACTCTGCCCAGAAACAGAAAGGATCGAAGTTGCTGACACCGCCTATGCTGCAGAAATGCTTGCCAAGGGCGAATTATCGACGGATGTAGCGGTCGTCTGCAGGAAAGAAGCCGGAATATTTCACGGCCTCATAATGATCAAAGAAAACATTGAGGATGACAAAAGGAACATGACATCATTCTCGATGATGAAGATCAGACCTTGAAAATATCCGATCTGTTTATCCTCATTATCGAGTGGGGCCTGATCTCATTGTTTCTCTTTGGAATCGGGGTTTCCAGTACCTCTACTTCCTTATAGTTGCACTTTTCAAGACAGCGTCCTGATGCACTGTTCTCCAGATCATATCTCGCCTGTATCCACAGATAATCGGTGGAAGAGAATACGTAATCCGTGACTGCCCTGATCGCTTCGGTCATAAGGCCTTTTCCCCAATGGTCTTTTGCGATGCAGTATCCTATCTCACAGTACTTCTGTTCAGGAAAATCCTGTACCGCCGTTATGCTGCCTATGGGATCTGTNTCTCCCTTCANAGTTATGCACCAATCCAAAGTACCATATTGATACGATTGAACCCAACTGTTTATGACCCTTCTTGTCTCGGACATATTCTTATGCGCATCCCATGACAGAAATTCAGTGACATCACTGTCTGTCATCCAATTTTCATGTGCCTTCGAGGCGTCATCGGTCTCGAATCTTCTTAGGTAAAGACGATCTGTTAGCAGAGGGACTGTTCTGATCATTGTATCCGCTTCAGCGACATACAATGCATTGAACTTATATCTTTAGGAAATCGGACGTGTATGTGTTGTTCACCACGCTGAAGACCACGCTGAACGGTATCCCCATACTAAGCGAGATCTTAGTGCATGATTCTCCATTAGAATATCTGGAAATGATCGATTCCTGCTCCTCCGGAGACAGGGACATAACGCATGAAGATTTTGACTTCCTCTCTGCCTTCCTGTTCTTTTCAGATTCTTCGGCACGATACCGCCAAGTTGTGGATCTGCATAACGGACATCTCTTTGGCGGCCAGTCCCTCTTTGCATTCCAACTGTGGTCGCATTTCACACAGTTATACACAGTGGGAACATCATTCCACCTGTACGTGCCGCATGAAGGACATCTGCGAGGGGAATCATCAGTGGACCTCCACTCATGACCACATCTGGTGCAGGTTAGATTCTCAAAGGGTTTCATCCAAACGGTTGATCTGCAGGAAGGACAGTTCTTAGGAAGATTCTCCATATCACGGGGTTTCCATTTGTAACTACATCTAAAACAGGACAACTCGGGTGCGGTTAAAGGCTTGCTCTTTCCCTTATTGGTCTCTGCATCGTTTAGTATCCTACTCCCCCTCTTAATCTTGAATATTAGCTATAGAAGGTCTTAACATTTATATAATATTGTACTAAATATACATTGGATATATACTCCAACAAATAATAAAGTAATATTAACCGCCGAGAAGGTCGTTGTCACAGCTAATATCGATCTCTTTAGAGATTTTTCTTAGAACTGCAACGCTCCAAATCAATATCAGTATGCAACCTACAATTTCAGAGATCGTAACACCCCACCAGATGTAAGTCATGCCTGTCGTCATGACCATTGCAGCGTAACATATCGGAAGGATCAAGAAATTCCTGAACACTGAAGATATGAGAGATTTCATCCCCATCCCGACTGATTGGAAGAATGATGATGCCACCGCCCCCATCGCCATGAACGGAAGGAACACACAGGCTATTCTCAAGAACTCCGTCATTCCATCCCTCAGATAATGCGTGCTTTCATCGTATGTGAACACAGTAAGTATCTGCGGGGCAAGGATTGCAGTGGCCACGCCGATTATCAACATTGATACTACAGAGACCTTCACAGAATAATTGTAAGCGATTTTGATCTTGTCTGCCCTTCTTGCACCATATGCCGCAGCACAGACGGGAACGACCCCTGAAGCGATTCCCATCATTGGTATGGCCAAGATACTGATTATCCTCCAGTCTGAGGAATATATCGCAATGGCGTCGTCTCCTCCTGCAGTCAGCAAAAGGATATTCATGATCACCATTGTCAACGACATTATTATCAACTCGAAAGATGCCGGCAATCCTACACGAAAGATATCCTTGACTATCTCCCTCTCGAACACGAACTTCTTGAACCTGAATTTCAGGAAAAGGTCTTTCTTTATGAAATACCAATAGATCATCACGCACATTGCCACACTTTCAGCGATGACGGTTGCCACAGCAGCACCTGTCATCCCCCAACCCAGTCCGTAATCGTAGATGAAGAACGGGTCTATGATCGCATTGATGACCGCGGCTAGTATCAATATCACCATGGAACGTTTGGCCGCCCCCTCGGATCTTAGAATGCTTGAAAGAACTCCGACGATCATGAAGACGAATGTAAACATCGCTATCGGCGCGGCATAGTTAATGCATTCCTGGATTGTGCCTTCGCTCGCATCTCCTGCCACCATCCTTATCAGCGGTTCCATGAATGTGAACATCACAATCGTCATTATCACACTAGCTAGCAGTATCAGGATGATAGCATGTGATGCCGTACTGTCTGCGCTTGCCTTGTTTTCTGCACCTATTCTTTTTGAGATCGCGGATGCCGCACCAATACCGATACCGTTGCTTATCCCGATAATGATGATGAAAAGGGGAAATATTATTCCGATCGCTGCTAAGGCGTCCGGTCCAAGTCCTGCAACCCAAGCTGCATCGGTGATATTATTTACCGACTGCGCGACGAGAGCAACGGCCGTGGGGAGCGCGATCGCCACAATAGCTTTTTTCGGATCTCCGAGAAGTATTTCGACATCTTTCGTCTTTTCGTCATTCTCCATGATTTCAATCCCGCTAGGGTCCGCGTGGTATTTATGCTTTCAATGCAACGAATCCCTCATTATTGTCGTCTAAACATCTCTCATGAAGTAATGTACCTCCAAAGTAGTGTCTTTTATCTATGTACATCGATTACATGTCTAGGAAGGTCAAAGGGATGAGACAAACAATAGAATTCAGAAGAAGGTGTTATCTTTGAATTGGGAAGGAATGCCGTCGGAAGCAGAATATGATGCAGCCTTCATTCTCAAGAATGGCAGAAACGTTCACGCAAGAATGAAAAGGGCCACTGTAGGAATAGTAGGACTTGGAGGGCTCGGATCCAACGTCTCTGTCATGCTCGCCCGCGCAGGGGTGTGGAAATTCGTTATTGCAGATTATGACACCATCAAACTCCCTAACTTATGTAGACAGAACTTTCAGTTCAAAGATATAGGCAGTAGAAAAACAGATGTCGTTGAAGAAATGATACTCAATGTGAATCCTTACGCAAAGGTGGAGAAACATTTTGTGAAGATCGATGCAACAAACGCTTCGACGATCTTCAGTGGTTGTGATGTCGTCTGTGAAGCAATGGATCTGTCTGATGAAAAAACGGAATTCATTGACAAAATGGTGAACACTTGTCCTGATATCACAATAATTTCCGGATCTGGTATGGCAGGATATGGAAGATCGAATGCCATAAGGACCATACAATCTCTCAAACAACTATACATCTGCGGAGACATGGGAGATGTTGTCGACAGGGCACCTGTGATAATAGCACCAAGAGCTAACATCTGTGCGGGGCATGTGGCCAACACCGCAATCGCAGTGATGATGGGCGAAAAAGTGTGAAAAGTTAGATGAAAGCGAACGGGAGGGGATTCGAACCCCCGGCCTGCAGCTTAGGAGGCTGCCGCCATATCCAGACTAGGCCACCCGTCCATAATTAATAAGTTTGAATGAAAGGGTTTGAGATCATTCTGCAGGTTTCTCTTCTGGAGCCTTTTCCTCAGGGGCCTTCTCTTCAGAGACCTTCTCCTTGGGGGCGTCCTTCTTTGCAGAGGCCCATACTTCAATGAATTTGATAACATCGATACCGAAGGCTTCCCTCATGTCGGTAACGACCTTGAACCTTGCAACCGGCCACTCCTGGTGGAATTTTGTTATCTCAGGAAGTGTTACTGCTATCCTCACATCGGAGAAAGCGAACTTGAATCCGTCGCTGCTACCAAAATTGACCTCAACGATCGCCTTTGCTTTCTCTGTGGGATCACTCAAAATCTCGGTCACGGTAAACTTGTAAAGAAGGTCGTGTCCTGCAAGAGGACTGTTGAAATCGACCTTCACACGTCCGGCACCTACCGACATGATCGTTCCGGTGCGGTTACCGAGGGTCACCTGAAGTCCGGGATACGGGTTTATCTCCTGTTTGAAGAAATCTCTCATCGGATAGATCTCTATCAGTTTAGGATTCCTAACCCCTGCAGCATCTTCGGAAGGGATAAGCACTTCAGTCTCTACACCGACCTCTGCTTTTTCAATGGCCTCCTCGAGTGCTGGGAAGAGCTTGTTGGATCCTACAATGTACGCCATCGGCGCGTAGGTATATTTCTCGTTGTGGATGCCCGCTTCTTTAGCGACCTCCTCGTTGGTTGTATCGTAAAGTTTCTCGATATCGGCCAAATATGCCCTGTAGTCGAGACGGACCATCTTCTTCTCACTGTTTGCCATTTCTATCACCATTAATCAGTGTGCCTGATGTAACTGGGAGCGCGATTACATTACATTTTAAAAAGATGTCGGTATGAATGTGGCATTCAGACGTATACTGACACCCTTCAGCAGGAAAAGTAATAAAAGGAATGCCATCATACAGCAGATTCAAGCCACCTTTGCATAGCCCGGTAGTGCGGCTGACTTGTAATCAGCAGGTCCTGAGTTCGAATCTCAGAGGTGGCTCCATTCGCATCTTGACAACCTCTTTTTCGATATCCATTATTTTGATATCTATGCACAGATCTAGGTGCAGGTTTGTTGTTATTGCCTTTCGAATTCTCTCAGCCTATGTGAAGTATGTCCCGATCTTCATAGGACAATTCCCCAAGTTTATGTGACAGTTTATTCGACGATATCGTGTGTAACTCCAGATCCACGTATGTTTTCTTTTCCAATCCGGCTGATGCCAGATCTAAGATCTCAGATCTTTTTCTGATCGATGAGATCTGAGATGTGCAATGATAACACTTGATCGAATCGCCGTTAACTGATACGATGACTATCGGACGGTCTTTACGTCCCTCGCTTCCCTCGAATCTCATATCGTTAGCGATCCAAACCTCACCTGCCTTCGTATTGTGTGTAGGACGATTATGGGGACGTTTCTTCGATTGTTCGCTAAGATAACGACTCCCGGTTTCATATTTCATGTATGATCCACCCCATGACTGGAACTGGAAATGCACTATGCAAATATTATATTTGATTCGTCTAGCCCAAAATATTCACTGTCATGGATTCTGTGCAATAACCTTTACATCCAAATGTCGCTTCGAGAAGTGATGAAAAACAAAGACCATGCGTGGAGAAACTGACATGAAAGTAATGGGATTTGTATCAAGTCCGCGAAAAACAGGAAACACCGCATGGGCAGTGAACAAAATACTCGAAAGTGCAGAAAAGACCGGTGCCGAGACCCAAGTCTGGTATTCAAACGAGTTGGATATCAGACCATGCACAGGCTGCTTGAGTTGTACAGAGAGCAGTGAATGTGTCATCAACGATGATATGCAGAAGCTCTATGATGCGCTTGCACAAGCTGACGCACTGGTACTTGGCTCACCGATCTACATGGGGCAGATGAGTGCTCAGGCGAAGATATTCACCGACAGATTATTTGCACAGATAACTCCCAGATTCTCTCCACGATTCAAAGAAGAAAACGCAGGTAAGAAATTGATCCTTGTATTCACTCAGGGCAACCCCGATCCTGACATGTTTAAAACGTATATCGAATACACGAGAAAAATGTTCCAATTGCTGGAATTTGATGTCAAGGATGTGATTATCGTCACCGGTACCAGAACCGAATCGGCAAGCGAAAAGAAAGAATTGCACGGTGTTTTAGAAAACGCCAGCTTATCTTTAGTTTCAAAACAGTTTTAAGGAGGAAAATGCCCTTTCGGGCGTTTGGTTTATTCTGCTGTGACGCAGGGAGCATTCGTTTCAGATGTCCTTACAACACCCTTTCTCTTCCCCGGATACGGGGCTTTCTTTGGTGCTATCTGAACGAATACCCTTTTCTCGTTCGTTTTATATCCGTTGAGAGAATCGATCACGTATTCCACGTGGTCGAAGGAAACTTCGACATATGATGCACTGCTTCCCAATCCAACGGTCCCGACATCCTCGTCTCCGAGATTTGCCTGGTATTTTATGAGCTCAGTTATCTGGACCCTTCCGACACCGTCATCCTTTCCGAGATTGATCTTCAGAACTATCATGTCCTTCTTTCCGCCCTTGGACACAATGGCCTTCATCTTGGGGAGTTTCTTCTCTTCGAATCTCTGCTCCTCATGCTTTCTCTCTACAACGACCGCCTGGATGGGTTCTTCTTTCTTCTCCATCTTGGGCATCTCATCGATGTACATCTTCGAGATCTTCTTTCCGGTGGCTCTCTCGAACTCTCTCACGTAGCTGTTCTCTCTTTTGGTTACAAAAGATATCGCTACTCCTTCCTTCCCGGCTCTCCCTGTACGTCCGATACGGTGAAGATAGGTCTCTGGATCATTCGGGATGTCGTAATTAACAACGCAGTCGATATTCTGCACGTCCAGTCCTCTGGCTGCAACGTCTGTTGCGATGAGTATCGAGAACTTGTCGTTACGGAAATTCCTCATTACTTTCTCTCTCTTGTTCTGGGGCATGTCACCATGTATGGATCCGGCCTTGTATACTTTGGAGAAATCCTCGAACAGCTCGTCCACCATCTTCTTCGTCTGACAGAAGACAATGGTCTTCGGGTTTCCGTTCTCAATGATCCTGTGAAGGCACTCGCGCTTGTCACTTCTGCTGACAGGAACGAAATATTGAGTGGTGAGATCCGAACACGGTTCGTCTTTTGAAACAAGGATCTCCTTGGGCTCGTTCATGTAACGCATTGCCAACTTTTTGATTTCTTTGGACATCGTCGCCGAGAACAGCAATGTCTGTCTCTCTTCCGGGACTTTTGACATGATGAAATCCAATTCCTCTGAGAATCCCATGTCCAACATGCGGTCTGCCTCGTCAAGGACCGTCTCTTTGACCAATGAAAGATCCAAAAATCCTCTTTCGATCATGTCCTTGATCCTTCCGGGGTCCCTACTATTATGTCTGCTCCTTTCCTGAGCTTGTAAATCTGATCGCTTATGCTTGCTCCGCCGTAAACAGCGACGCTTCTGTGATGCGAATACCTTGATAGTCTGCAGAATTCAAGATCTATCTGGTTAGCGAGTTCCCTGGTCGGTGCAAGTACCAATACTGAAGGTTTCTTTGCTCCCGATGTCACTCTGCCCAAAACTATCATCGCGTATGCCCCGGTCTTTCCTGTACCGGTCTGTGCCTGTGCGAAGACATCTCTCCCGCTCAGTCCCTCCGGAACTGCTGCGAGCTGTATTGGTGTTGGTTCATTCCATCCGATCTCTCTGATCGCATCTGCTATTTTGTCATGGACTCCAATGTCCCTAAAATCTGTCATGATCCCTCATTTTGAAATACTAAAAGCCCTAAACTATTTTGAACGGGACCCTTATATTCTATGATGGGTGTAGACTACCCAGTATTTAACTTGTATTGTTCTACTGTCTAGAAAAAGTCACTTTTTCGAAAAACTGTTCGAAAACATTCATTCTTCGACTCAGTCCTTCATTGTGGACTCAGCGGATTGGATACATTTTGTCAGCACTGAATACGCACTTATCATATCCGGTTCGCCGACTATGAATATCGTATCCGTATGACAGCTCACCGTTTCTTCGATGTTTATGCCCGCATCGGAGAGATTGGTTATCAGGAACGCTATGACACCGCTCGTATCGACTATCTTCTCCGGGGATTTCACGGCTATCTCGACCAGATTCTCTCTTATCTTGATGATGTTGAATCTTCCGACGGTGTCGACTATCCTTTCTTTCAGCATGCTGTCGGCGATTATTGTCACTGCCGATGCCGACTGTACACACTGCATGATGGAGTTCTCGTTCCAAAGGTCCTTGAACAGATTGTCCATTTTATGAAGGACCGTCCAATCGTTCTTCGCAGTGACGATACAGGTCTTGGTCCTCATCTCAAGTCTGCTGTCCTTCAGGATGCGGAGGATGCTCATCTCGTGATCGCTGGTGGTGTTCAGCTTCCCGGCATAGCGACGGCATGCGATCATCACCGCCTCCTCGTTATCTACGTCCAGATCCTTCATTATCATCCTTGCCAAAGAGGAGTAATTGATGAGGCCTTTCGCTACACAATCCTTGATGCTTGGGTGTGCATCGATGTATATACGGGTCCTTTCAGCTAAGCTCTCCTTCGACACGTTTTTTGACATGTTTACCTAATCCACATCTAACTATTTATGTTCTATTCCGAACATAAAAGATTAAAATGTTTCTTAAATAAAACACCTTTGTCCCTTTCAGATTATCTCTTCAAAGAGCGACATGAACCGGTTCTTTTGTTCCGAAGTGAGTATGAGCGGGGGGATCAGGCGTATGACGTTCCCGTGACAGACGTTTACCAGTATGCCGTTCTCTTTCATCTTCCCCTGGATATATTTCGCATCATCGGGTGAAGCCATCTCAACTCCGATCAGGAATCCTGATCCGCGGACATCGACTATTTTGTCGGATTTCACCCCTTTGAGATCGGAGATCCATTCCTTTCCTATCTTCGATGCATTATCGACCAGTCCTTCCTTCTTCATTATGTCGACGACCGAACATCCCGATGCGCATACCAGCGGATTACCGCCGAATGTCGTCCCATGAGTGCCGGGAGTCATTATTGATGATAATTCTGCTGTTGTAACGACAGCACCGATAGGCACCCCGCCTCCGAGTCCCTTGGCCATGGTGATGATGTCAGGAACGATGTTGTGATGATCGATACCGAACCATTTTCCCGTACGTCCCATCCCTGTCTGTACCTCGTCGATGACCATGAGCACACCGTTATCTGTACAGAGATCACGGACCGCTTTGTAGAACTCAGGCTTAGATGACACCACACCTCCTTCTCCCTGTATGGTCTCAATGATCAGAGCCGCCGTATCCTTGTCGATGAGTTCCTTCACCGATTCTATATTACCGTAATCAAAGTAGCGGAAATTTTTGCTCAAAAGGGGTTCGAACGACTCCTGATACTTCGTCTGCCCGGTAGCGCCCAATGCGACTGATGTACGACCATGGAAGCTGTTGTTCGCAGACATAACCTTACTGCGTTTGGTGACACGGACCGCAAGCTTCAATGCTCCCTCGGTGGCCTCTGCCCCGCTGTTGACGAAAATAGTTCTGTCCAGACCCTTCGGTGTTACCGATGCTATCTTCTCTGCCAGCTTGGCCTGCTCCTCCACGTAATACAGATTGGAGACGTGGACAAGACGCGATACCTGATCCTGCATACACTTGACCCACTCCGGGTGTGCATGACCGATCGCGTTCACCGCTATTCCCGATACCAGGTCCAAATACTCCTTTCCGTCCGTGTCATACAGATATGCACCCTTCCCGTGGGTGAATGCTATGTCCATACGACCGTAGTTCTGGAACAGATATTTCGAACTCAGTTCTTTGATCTCATTGAATTCCATTTTCATCACTTTCTTATTATCGTACCCTGCGGTACATTGTTCATTATATCGGAGATTATACTCCGTTTATCCTTGCCGTTCACCATTCGAACGACCTCCACTCCGGCATTCAACGCCTCGCGGCATGCATCCACTTTCGGGATCATCCCTCCGGAAATGGTTCCATCCTCTATCAATTTCGATATCTCATCCAGGGTTACCGTATCGATCTTCGATGACGGATCGCTGACGTCTCTCAGTATCCCCGGAACGTCGGTTATCGTTATCAGCTCGTTCGACCTCATTGCAGAGGCTATCCCTGCAGCCATTGTGTCGGCGTTGACGTTCAGATGATTGCCGTTGATATCCGAACCGATGGGGTAGATCACAGGGACTATCTTCTTGTCAAGAAGATCGGTCAATGACTCGACGTCCACTTCCTCGACCTCCCCTACCAATCCAAGATCAACTGTGACGTCCGTACCGTTCTCGGTGACCTTGAACGGTTTTTTCCTTGAACAGACTGAACACATGTACCCCGGTATCCCTAAGGCTGAAACAGACACTTCGTTCAGACACTCGACCATATCCTTGTTGAGACCGCTGAGCACATCCTCTACGACATCCAGCACGGCCTCGTCGGTGACCCTCATCCCTGCGATCTTTACAGGAACAAGACCTCTTTTTTCCATTTCTGATGATATTTCAGGGCCGCCACCGTGAACAACGATTATCTTTGCCTTCTTGCGGCGCAGTTCAGCTATCTCACGGGACAGTCTGAGCATGTCCTCCTTTCCGCTGATAGCGTTCCCGCCGAACTTAACGACATACAGCATTCGAATCACGTCGCATATTCCGCGTTTATACGCACATAATCGTAAGTGAGATCGCAGCCCCACCCGGTGGCCGATTCCTTACCGTATGCTAGATCCACAGCGATTATCACTTCTTTATTGTCCATCGCCATGCGGACCACTTCCACTGCCCTCTCTTCCTGGAACACTGGTGCACCTGAGTCGAGGATCGGGACCTCGATGTCCCCGCCTTTGATCGTCAGACGCACGTCATCGAGATTGAACTTGCAGCCGCTGTTTCCAAGGGCCATCATGATACGTCCGTAATTGGGATCGGCACCGAATATAGCAGATTTCACCAAGGGAGAATTGATTATCTGACGGACAGCTTTGCGTGCGTCCTCCTTTGTATCGGCTCCTGTGACCTGCACCTCGATGAGTTTCGTTGCACCCTCTCCGTCCAATGCGATGGTCTTTGCAAGTTTTGACATGACCAATTCCAATGCCTCGATGAACCCCGGGTCCTCATCAGCGAATGCCCCGCCTGCCGTACCGTTGGCCATAAGGATACATGTGTCATTGGTGGACTGATCGCCGTCAACAGAGACCATATTCATACTATCGTCCAATATCTCCTGCCATTTTGCCTTGAACTTTGGAGACAATGCCGCATCTGTGGTCACAACGGTGAGAGTAGTGCCGTGGAGAACCTTGAGGTGAGGTGCGATCATTCCGCTTCCCTTCGAGGTCGCCGATATGTATATCAGCGTCCCGTCATCCTGACGTGCACGGACAGCGAATTCCTTCTTTATCGTATCAGTGGTCATTATCGCCTCTGCGAAAAGACCGTCAGCTTCACGCCCGATGTCCAATTCCTTTGCCGCACGGCTTATGCCGTAACGTATCTTGTGCATGTCGACGAACCTTCCTATGAGCCCTGTTGACATGATGCCTATCTGCACCGGATCTATGTTAAGCTCTGCAGCTGCGGCCTGTTTCATGGACATCACGTCCTCTAATCCGCGGCGTCCTGTGAGAGCGTTCGCATTTCCGCTGTTGATCACCACCGCTGACAAGGTGGGAGAGTTCTCCTTCATCATCACCTGTACAGGTGCTGCCTTGACCTCATTGGATGTGTACCCGACAAATGCTGCCGCAGGAACCTCTGAATACACCATTCCGAGATCCAATGCGCGGTATTTCACTCCGCTGTGCACTCCGGATGCTTTAAACCCCTGAGGGGTCGTGATCCCGCCTTCGATTATTTCAACCATTTTCAAACCCCTAGTCCCGGTGTGTCCAGCCCGGCTTTCTCTTTCAATCCTAACATCAGATTCATGCATTGCACCGCCTGACCGGATGCTCCTTTGACAAGATTATCCAGCACACCAAATGCAACCACAGTATCTCCTAACACTTCAGAACCCACCTGCGCATGGTTGGAACCCACCACTGCGCGTATGGATGGCTCTTTGACGTAATGAACGAAATGTTCTTTTCCATACTGTTTCTCAAAGATCTTTGATACGTCTTCGCTGTCGAGATCCTTCTTCAGTTTCATGTAACAAGACGATAATATCCCGCGTACTATCGGTAAAAGATGAGGTATCATGATGACATCCGCGGAAGACCCCGCGAATGCATCGACCGCCATTTCCACCTCCGGGGTGTGACGATGTGTCCCCACGCTGTACGGTATGACGGATTCCCCGCAGAAAGGATGGTGCAGACGAGGCGAAGGTACCATGCCTGCCCCCGACGTGCCGCTCTTTGCGTCCGCGATGATACTCTGCTCCACTACTCCGGCCTTCATGAGCGGCGCACATGCCAATATTATCGATGTCGCATAACATCCCGGATTTGCGACCAGGTCCGCGCCTTTAATGTCTTTACGGAAGAGTTCAGGAAGGCCGTATACCGCGCCTTTCAGATTCTTCAGATCGGTATGTTCGTGGCCATACCATTTCTCATAGACAGCGGGGTCCTTAAGGCGATAATCTCCTGAAAGATCTATCACTTTTACTCCAGACTCGACAAGAGCAGGCACTTCCCCCATGGCGACACCATGCGGAGTCGCGACAAACACCAGATCGAGATCCTTCGTATCGCTTATCTTCTCTGTGAAAGCTATGTCAGCATATCCTTTTAGGAAAGTCTGTATATCGGATACTTTCTTTCCGGCATTTTGACGGGATGTCAAAGCCGCCAGCTCAATATCCTTGTGTACACACAGTATACGGGACAATTCGCTGCCAGTGTATCCTGTTCCTCCGATGATGCCGATCTTCTTCATTGCGATACTTCCGTTGTCTATTCGATGATTTCACCCCACTAATAAACAATACTAAAAAGCTATTGTTTGATTTCAGACATTGAATGTCCAATCAGTTGCAAACATAACAGAAATGGCGACTGGATAACGTAATGTGGCTATGGAAACATTATTGACGGTTCATTCGAAAGACAAAATCCCGTTATCGGAGACCTCTGTTCAACGTGAAAAAACGACACAGGACGGACAATAATTTAAACAACAAAAGAATACCAAAGGCGATAACATGGCATCTCGTTCAGAAGGCAAATCAAAGAGCGGAAAATCCAAAGACAAGATCATCCTGGCGTATTCCGGAGGATTGGACACATCGGTGGCCATACGTTGGCTTCAGGAGAAATATGATCTGGATGTCATCGCCGTAGCGATCAATGTAGGTCAGCCGCCAAGTGATGATGATATTGTCGCACGCGCCCTCAGGAACGGTGCCATAAAAGCAGAATACGTGGATGCCAGAGAAGAATTCGTAGACGAATACATATGGTACGCATTGAAGGCAAACGCAATGTATCAGAACATCTACCCTCTGAGCACTGCCATTGCCAGACCCCTCATCGCAAAGAAACTAGTCGAGGTTGCGAAAAGAGAAGGCGCAAAATATATTGCACACGGATGCACCGCGAAAGGCAACGATCAAGTCCGATTCGATGTCGGTATCGTATCGATGGACCCCGACCTGAAGATCATCGCTCCAATGAGAGAATGGGTGATGACCAGGGAAGAGGAGATCGAATATGCTCAGAAGAATGACGTAGAGATCATCGTGAAAAAGGAGAGTCCGTACTCCAGGGATGAGAACCTCTGGGGTGCATCCTGTGAATGCGGAGTGCTTGAGGACGCCTGGGCAGAACCTCCGAAAGGGGTTTGGATACACACAATCGATCCTGCCGAAGCACCCAATGAACCTGAGTATGTTGAGATCGAATTCAAGAAGGGTATCCCTGTCGGATTGAACGGCAAAAAAATGGACGGGATAAAACTCATCGAATCTCTGTACAAGATCGCCGGAAAGAACGGGGTCGGTCGCATAGATCATGTTGAGGACCGTCTCATAGGTATCAAAAGCAGGGAAACCTACGAGTGTCCCGCTGCGATAACTCTGGTGACCGCTCACCGCGCGCTCGAAGCGATGACCGTGACCAAATATGTGATCGAGTTCAAAAGAGGGATCGAGCAGAAATTCTGTGAGATGGTGTATGACGGACTTTGGTTCGGAGGATTGAAAGATCCCATCAACGCATTCCTAGATGAGACGCAGAAGAACGTTACAGGCACTGTCCGTGTCAAATTGCACAAAGGCAGTTGCACGGTCGTCGGAAGAAAATCGCCATGTTCGTTGTATGATATGGGATTGTCCACATACGCCAAAGGCGACAAATTCGACCATACCGCAGCAGTAGGTTTCATCTATTGCTGGGGACTTCCCGACAGGACCGCGGCAAAAGCACAAAAGAAGAAGTGATGTCATGTCGAAAAAGGCTCTTTGGTCAGGAAGATTCGAAAATGAGACCGACGAATCTGTTCTCATGTTCACATCCTCACTCGATGTGGATTCTGCACTTGCGTTCTACGATGTGATGGGATCCCTTGCCCATGTCAGAATGTTGAAGAAATGTAAGATCATCCCTGCAAAAGATGCCAACAAGATCATAAACGGTCTGATATCAATCGTGGAGATCATGGAGAAGGAAGAATTCGAAGTCGATGATTCACTGGAGGACATCCACACGAACATCGAATTCAAACTGACCGAGATGATCGGCCCTGTGGGTGGAAAACTGCACACCGGAAGAAGCAGGAATGATCAGGTCGCCACGGATCTGAAGATGTATCTCAGGGACGTCGTATTGGAGACCGTGCTAGACTTGGACGATCTCACGATGAGTCTCTTGAAGATCGCGGAGGACCACGGGAACACCATAATGCCGGGATTCACACACATGCAACATGCGCAGCCGGTGACTCTGGCGCAGCATATGTTGGCTCATGTGTTCAGGCTCTCCAGGGATGCCGATAGATTCCTGGATGCTCTGGAAAGAATGAACAAATGTCCTCTGGGTTCCGCGGCATTGGCCGGTACGACATACCCCATTGACAGGAACATGACCGCCGTGGCTTTGGGTTTCAAAGCACCCACCGAAAATTCTATGGACTCGGTCGGTTCAAGAGATTACGTCATGGAACTTCTGTTCTGCGCCTCTTCCGTTGCCATCAATATGTCTTCGCTCTGCGAAGAACTGATCCTATGGTCATCCCAGGAATTCAGATTCATTGAGATCGCCGATGCATATTCGACCGGATCGTCGATAATGCCGCAGAAGAAAAACCCTGACATTGCCGAGCTCGTAAGAGGAAAGACAGGATCCGTTATCGGAAGTCTCCTTTCCACGATGGTCATGATGAAAGGACTTCCATTGTCGTATAATCGTGACCTGCAAGAAGATAAGGGACCTGTGATGGATTCACTCAATACCGTTTCAGATTGTGCGAATATGCTGTCCAAGATGATATCGACGATGTCCGTGAACTCCGACAGTATGTTGAAAGCTACTGCGACTGGATTCATCAACGCAACGGATCTTGCGGATTATCTTGTGGTCAAAGGTGTGCCGTTCAGAGAATCCCACGGTATCGTGGGAGAGATCGTAAGATACTGCATCAAAAAAGAAAAGAAGTTGGAAGAGGTCAGTCTTGAAGAACTGAAAAACATCTCTTCTCACATCGAAAAGGATGTTTATGACATCCTCCCGGTCTCATCCTGTGTTGAGAGACGTACTTCCTATGGCGGAACATCATCGATGTCCACAGACGTCCAGATCTCCGAAGCAATGGCCTTGGTCATGAGCAGAGAAGAGATATTGAGACAGGAGACCCAGCTGATAGAGTCCTGTTGGGATGAACTTCTGAAAAAAATATGATCGGAATATATGATCCCAATATTTCCTGATAGTGTGTTCAATCGAAGTCCGTGCGATCGTTGTGAAGTACTTCGAACTTGATGCCTGCGGAATTCAGATATGAGGATATGACGGAGGTCAAACGGGTGAAATCCGTTGTCTTGCTGTATCCTTTGAGGTAGAACTCTTTACTGTCGACAGGGAATATCAACCTCATCTTCCCCTTTCTGTTATATCCTTCAGGCTTTCTGTTGCGCTCCAGGTCCGCCATGTTGATGTCGATGAACATCTGAAGTATCTCCTCTTCCTCTGGCATCTGGTCTATCTCTTCCAAGAGAGATGTCAGAATATCAGGGAATATCGGGGCCAGATCTTTGTAGTCAGATTTTCCCTTAAGAACAAAGTGGACACTGTATACCTTCATTACTACAGGACAGGTTCAGCTTTTATTTAATTTGTTCTAAAGGATTTTGTCCGTTGATCGCTGAGAGTATCGAAAGCAAACCATATGAGAATAAGATTCCTTTCCGTTTCTTCATTCGGTTAATATCGATTTGCACCGATCAATATCCGTCTGTCATCAACCTTAACTCTCGTTTTAAATAGAGAACTCATGATACATCGGTCATGAAAACAGCTCTGACGATAGCAGGATCGGATTCCATCGGCGGAGCTGGTATCCAGACTGACATAAAAGCGATGGCGTCCCTCGGTGTACATGCAACAACCGTGATCACTGCTGTAACAGCACAGAACACGACCGAAGTAAGTGAGGTATTTCCGATTCCAACGGATATCATCAGCGCACAACTGAATGCCGTGTTGAAGGATTGTGATCTCAGCGCCATCAAAACAGGCATGCTATACAGTCCCGATATCGTTAAGGTCGTGGCTGAAACCCTGGAAGAACACAATATACCTTTAGTGGTGGACCCTGTGATGGTCGCCACAGTGGGAGACTCTTTGTCAAAGGACGGGCTTTCCAAAGCACTGAAAAGGGAACTTCTCCCGTTATGCGAGATAGTCACTCCAAACAGACATGAGGCAGAGATCCTGTCGGGCATGGAGATAACGAATGAAGACGACGCAATGCTTGCCTGTGAGATCATCGGCAAGGAAGGGTCATCGGTGCTTTTGAAGGGCGGTCATATGGACACTAAAAATATCGTCGATTATCTGTACCTCTCATCAGAGTTCACCATAATGAAGAACCCACGGTTGAACAAGGCAGGACATGGCAGCGGATGCACACTGTCCTCATATATCGCCGCGAATCTGGCCAAAGGTCTGGATCTTGTAAACTCCGTCCTGAGGTCCAGGGAACTCATACAAAAAGCGATCGCATCGCAATATGCGATCGGAAAAGGGGAAGTTGTCGTCAACTCAATAGTGTTCGATAAAAGTGATGCTGTCAGGTTCGGAGTCTTGGACGAACTTGAGGATATCAGCGGACGACTTGTCTCATTACCTCATAAACTGATCCCTAGAAATAAATTAACGATCGCCTACGCAACCCCCAATGCGGCAGGACCTGAAGACATAGCAGGAATCGAAGGAGGGATCGGGATACACAATGGTATGCTCAGAAAGAACGGTCCTGCAAAGTTCGGAGCGGGGGAGCATTTATCATTCATCGTCATGGAATCCATGAAAAGAGACCCGTCGATAAGATGTGCTGTCTCCGTTTCTTCTTCGGATGATATGCTAGATACTATGGAAGAAACCGGAATGAGTGTCTTCGTCTCAAGAAAAAAGGATCATGATTGGAATTCTGTGGTCAAAGAAGCTTTCGCCAGATACAACGGAATACCGGATGCGATAGTGAGTTCAGATCCAAAGAACGAAACAATAATGAGGATCTTGGGCAGGGATCCGAAAGATGTCCTGTCCAAGATCGAATCTGTAATAGAATAAAATTAGTTTATCGATACTATCTCGATCTCGAAGTAGAGGTCCTGATTATATCTTTCCGATTCGGTCCTGGTAACGAACGAGTCTGCAATGCCGTTGTTGTCCGCATCCACAACAGAGCTGATGTAGAATTTGGTTGCACCGAGATCGACCATTATCATCTGAATGCTCTTGTTGGCGCCTTCAGTTCCGACCACTGTGAAATCTGTTACCACATATCTGTACTCGATATTCACACCGATGGACGTCACTGCCGCCGACACCTTTCCGAAATCATTGTCGACCATGACATAGGTCTGACCGTTCACAGGATGATAGTTAATCGTCACGGTATTGTCCAAGGAATTGAATGCCGCAGATGCAGGCCATCCATAGACCGATTTCTCGATCTCTACATTTCCCCTGAGTTCGTAACCGTAGAGGTGTTCAAACTGAGACATTGGGATCCTTTCGAACGACCGCACAGTCTTAGTTTCAGATGCCGCCACGACCTTATCGGTGGACGCTGAGTTGTACCCATCGCCTGCCGGGATCATCACTCTGATCTTATCCCCGACCTTGTGTCCGATCACAGAATTGCCGAACATGCTGAGCACTTGGTTACCTCCGACAGTGAAACTCAGCGGACTGTGTTGAGCCTTCTCCTTCGCGACGAAATCGTTACTCTTAAGAACATTGTCGTTGTTGGTAACTGACCAGTTACTGGTGTCGAAAACCACATAGTTAACATCGTTGAAGTAATCGTAGTACGTTCCAACATAATTCACTGAAACGGTATCCCCGTTGACGGCTATTGTGTCATCAGCCCTGATGTAATTGTTGTACACCGAAGCTCCGATAACTGAGAGTGATGCCACTAGGAACACCACGAAACAGACAACCATTATCGGGTCCCTTTCTTTTCTGACCTTTACATCATCGTCAGCCATTGACACTCGCAATGTACGTTCATTATAAAAATATATGCGGTGATAGCACGCATTGAGAAGTCAAAGTGTTCAAACCTTTTTATACAACTCCAAGTATGCAAGTCAAGGACTCTTTTAAAGAGTGGCATAAAGGGAACGCGATCTCATGAGAGCACTGTATATTCACGCCGATTCAATGGAATTCGAGGCTAAAGACCGTACAAAGGTTGCAGAAGAGATACCGGAAGGTATGCATGACGGGATGATGAAGGAGGTTTTGGTAGTTTTCATCACAGTGGAAAGCGATGATGAAAAGAAGATCCCCCAGGTTGCAGCAGAAGCGGCCGGCGATATACTGGTCACAAAGGAAAAGATCGGTGCCGAAAGGATCATGCTTTACCCGTATGCTCACCTGAGCAGTGATCTCGCCAAACCCAAAGCAAGTATCGACCTTCTCAACGAGATAAAAAAGATCATCGAATCCTCCGGAACAGAAGTCACAAGAGCGCCCTTCGGATGGTACAAAGCATTCGACATTAAGTGCAAAGGCCACCCTCTTTCAGAGTTGTCCAGAGATTTCAAGGGAAAGGAGATCAAGACCGCACCGAAAGGAGAGGACACGTACTTCATACTGTCCCCCGACGGATCCGAGGTATCTATCCAAGAGTACAAAGGAAAATCCGAATGTGTAAGAGCAATGATCGACAAAGAGGCCCTGGGAAAAGAAGCCCCGGCCTCCGGAGAACCGGAATATCTCAGACTATGTAAGAAATTCGGAATCCAGTGGGAGACCATGTCGGATTCAGGTCACATGAGTCTGGGCCCCCACGGCGCACTCATGTTCGATCTCATCTCTGATTATTCCACACAGATCGTCAACAATTCAGGCATCAGTGTCTATCATGTCAAAGGAACCAACATGTTCTCCCTCGACGAACCTGCGGTCAAAGAGCACGCCGATCTCTTCGGCGATAGGTTGTACACAGTGAACACCGGGAAGAAGAGTTTCGTTCTCAGGTACGCTGCATGTCACCAGCAGTTCGCCATGATAAGGAATTGGAACATCAGTTACAAACAGATGCCTTTCGGAGCGTTCGAGGTCGCCGATTCATACAGACTTGAACAGTCCGGAGAATGCATGCTCTGTTTCAGAACAAGAAGACTGAATATGCCTGATTTCCACGTCATCTGCAAAACCATACCTGAAGCACAGGATTATTTCGCACTTCTTGACGGCAGCATATACGACGAGATAGAGAACATTGACAGAGAGTACGATATGCTTGTCAACTTCTCATCGAAGAAGGCCTACGAGGATAATAAGGAACTGATCAGAGGTCTTTGTGAGAAACATGGCCGCGATGCGTTGATCCACATCTATCCGGATGGTATCAACTATTATTGGACCGTCAATATCGAATACCACATAATGGATCAAATGAAGAGACCCAGAGAGATCGGGACCGTTCAGATCGACATCGGTAATGCGAAGAGATTCGGCATAACCTATACCGACGAAAAAGGAGAGAAACAATATCCTGTGATCCTTCACTGTGCCGTCATAGGTTCCATAGAAAGATTCATGTACACCCTTCTTGACAGCGCTGTGGCGATAGAGAAGAGCGGCACGCCGGGATATCTGCCCACATGGATAACACCTGAGCAGGTACGTCTGATGCCCATGTCAGAAGACTTCGTCCCTGCAGCGAGGGAGATGGCTTCCAAACTCAGAGCCGAAGGCGTCCGTGTATCCGTTGATGACACCGATGCGACAGTAGGTAAGAAAGTAAGGCGTTCAAAACAGGACTGGTGCTCATTCAATGCCGTCATCGGGGAGAACGAGGTATCATCAGGGAAACTGAAGGTCTACGTAAGATCCGAGAACATCGACAAAGAGATGACCCTTGATGATGTCATATCGACCATCAAGGCAGAGAGCAAAGGCTATCCTGTCCGTCCCATGTACATGCCGACGGAACTCAGCAAACGTTGCGAATTCTAAACATCTTTCAAATATTCTATCGGCCTGAAAAAGGCCTGACCTTCTGTTTCAGACAACATTTATTACTTACAAGTGAATCGTCCAGTGTGTTCGATCTTTATGTTGTGACCGACCGAAAAGCATCAGGTGGACGTGCGGAATCAGAGGTATCAAGACTGGCCTTTGCCGGCGGTGCCGATGTTGTGCAATTGAGAATGGAAGGATATCCGAAAAAAGAGGTTCTCGAACAGGCACGACTTATCAAAGAATACGCTGATGAGTACAGTAAATTGTTCATCGTGAACGATCATGTTGACATCGCAATAGAGTCGGATGCTGACGGGGTCCACCTCGGACAATCTGACATGTCGGTAGAAGATGCCAGAAAAATATTGGATATCGAAAAACTGATCGGGGTCACTGTCCACAATGTCGAAGAGGCCATGAAAGCTGAGGAGGACGGTGCTGATTATATCAGCGTGGGATCGATATTCAAGACCACTGTCAAACATGATGCCATTCAAAATTTGGGGTTGGATGTCGTATTCAATATCAGACAGGCCGTGGATATCCCCTTGATCGCCATCGGCGGGATCAATCGGGGAAATATACAAGACGTGATACGTGCAGGAGCCGACGGGGTAGCAGTGGTATCTGCAGCGGTATCCGGTGATGATATCACTCGTTCTGTCCACGAACTTCATGACCTTATTTTGAAGGTAAGACCTAATATCTGAGTTTACCTTCACTGTATCATGAGAGTCAACGGCAAGAACATTGAAGTTTCAACGAAAATTTCGCTAGACGACTTTATCAGATCCAATAGTTATGACAGTAAAAGGATCGCCGTCGAACTTAACGGAAAGATTGTTTCCAAAAATGACTACGGATCCACGTTCTTGACCGACAACGATATGCTGGAGATCGTGACCTTCGTCGGAGGCGGATAATGCCTGGTGCAACAGCTCCCTCCAAGGAAGAATATGATATCGCCCGCATATCGAAACATGGGGAACGGGTCAACGAAGTTTTGAAAGGATCCACCGTCGGCATCGCCGGACTCGGAGGGTTAGGGTCCAATATCGCCGTCATGGCTGCAAGAATGGGCATAGGTAAACTCATCATCGCCGACTTCGATGTCGTCGATCTTCCCAATATGAACAGACAGAATTTCTATTTCAGACACATCGGTATGAAAAAAACTGATGCAACGGTGGAGATCCTGAACGACGTATGTCCTCATCAGAACATCGAATCCCATTCAGTGAAACTCACTCCGGACAACATAAAAGATATCTTCAACGAATGCGACCTTGTGTTCGAAGCTCTGGATTCTGCATCTGCAAAAGCGATGTTGATCAATTCTCTGCTTATTGATTGCCCCCGTGTGAAGGTCGTTTCAGGTTCGGGCTTGGGAGGATACGGTAACACCAATCTCATGAAAACGAATCGGATATTCGAAAGACTGTTCATATGCGGAGACGGTGTGGACTTCAGCGAGCGGGAATCGATACTCATGTCGCCGAGGGTCAATCTATGTGCGGCACAGATGGCCAACACCGCTGTTGCGATACTGATGGATGAAGAGGTGTAAAACGATGACCGATGCGCTAAAGATAGGAAACAAGGAGTTCAATTCAAGATTCATCCTGGGATCTGGGAAATTCTCTCTTGATCTCACGAGATCGGCGATGGTCAACGGCGGTGTGGAGATCGCTACATTGGCGGTAAGGCGTGCAAACATCGGTGGGGAGGAGAATATCCTTGATCACATTCCAAAAGGCCTTACCCTTTTACCGAACACATCGGGTGCGAGAAATGCTGAGGAAGCAGTAAGAATAGCTCTTCTCGCGAGAGAGATCGGATGCGGAAATATGATCAAAATCGAGATCATAAGAGACTCAAGATATCTTCTTCCAGATAATTGCGAGACCATAAAAGCAACAAAAATGCTTTCGGCAGAAGGCTTCATAGTCATGCCGTACATGATGCCTGACCTTTCAGCTGCCAGATCCATGGCCGATGCAGGAGCATCTGCGATAATGCCTTTGGGTGCACCGATAGGAAGCAATAAAGGACTTCTCACAAAGGATTTCATCAAGATACTGGTAGAGGAATTGGACCTTCCCATCATTGTTGATGCAGGTATAGGTCGCCCGTCACAGGCCTGTGAGGCCATGGAGATGGGGTGTGCCGCTGTCATGGCCAATACCGCCATAGCGACTGCCGGGAACATACCTCAGATGGCCTCTGCGTTCAAATATGCGATTCAGGCAGGAAGGATGGCATACCTTGCAGGGCCCGGCAGGATCCTGGAAAGGGGTGAAGCATCCAGTCCGCTGACCGGATTCCTCGAGGAAAGATGATATGGTAAAGGAATCCACTGACATCGCTGAATATTACGAACACATGGAACACATAGAGTCCGACATCATGGGTACTGTGATCACTCTCAGGTCCGAGATCGAATTCAACTCGTACTCTGAAAAGGATGTTCTCGCTGTGTTGTCAAAGGATCGTCTTGACATGAACGATTTTGCCGTACTGCTTTCACCAGCGGCAGAGAGTTCCCTTGAAAAGATGGCCATAAGGGCAAAGGAGGAGACTCGAAAACATTTTGGCAATTCCGTCAATCTTTTCACTCCTTTATACGTGTCAAACTATTGCGAGAATCAGTGCATATACTGCGGATTCAACTCGCTCAATACAATTCAAAGGGCCAAACTCTCCACCGAGAAGATCGATGAAGAGATGCGGTCCATCTCAAATTCGGGATTAACGGAGATACTTATCCTGACAGGTGAATCGAGAAAGTTCTCGGACATCGAATACATCGGAGATTGCGTGAAGATCGCCTCGAAATATTTCCGCAGCATAGGCGTGGAGGTCTATCCTATGAACGCATCCGATTACGCTTATCTGCAGGAATGCGGTGCGGATTATGTCACCGTATTTCAGGAGACCTACGATCCCGTTCTTTATTCAGAGGTCCACAAGGCAGGCCCGAAAAGGATATTCTCCTACAGATTCAATGCACAGGAAAGAGCCTTAATAGGAGGCATGAGAGGAGTGGCATTCGGAGCATTGCTGGGTCTTGGAGATTTCAGGAAGGATGTCTTCGCATGCGGAGTGCACGCGTACCTGCTGCAGAGAAAGTATCCGCATGCTGAGATATCCCTTTCGTTCCCCAGGCTCAGGCCTTTCAGAAACGGATCATACAAAGTGGATGAGGTCAGTGAAAAGGAACTTCTGCAAGCAGCCCTTGCCTGTCGCATCTTCATGCCGTTCATAGGGGAAACGATATCTTCCAGAGAGACGTCGAAATTCAGAGATAACATTGTCGGAATATGCGCCACGAGGATATCTGCAGGTGTCGATGTCGGTATCGGAGGGCATACTGAGGAAAGGATCGGAGACGGTCAATTCGATATCTCCGATCCAAGAAGCGTAAAAGAGATAAGAGATGCATTGATGAAAAAGAAAATGCAACCTGTCTTCAACGATTATGTCAGGGTTTAACCTTTGGTGAAAATATGAACATCATCGTTGCGGTCACAGACAGAAAACTATGCAAAGACCTTACTGAACAGGTGAAGGCGATATCTGATGCAAAGGTCGATGCCATCATCTTAAGAGAAAAAGACCTCTCAGAAAAAGAATACAAATCTCTTGCAAAAGAAATAGCGGAGACCGTCGGTGATACTGATGTCGTATTGTTTGTCAACACATTCATCGAGACTGCGATCGAACTAAAGGTGAAGAACATCCAGCTTTCGTTTGAGAACTTTAAGTCAAATCTCGATAAAAGATCGTACTTTGATTCCATATGGGTTTCAGTCCATTCCGTTGAAGAAGCAATAGAATCCGAGGCTCTCGGCGCTGATTTGGTCATCTACGGAAATGTTTTTGAGACCGATTGTAAACCCGGACTTGCTGCAAAGGGATTGAAGAATCTGGAGGCAGTATGTTCCTCAATTAACATCCCTGTCCTTGGTATCGGGGGAATAGACGAAGAAAATGCCAAAACTGTAATAAAAGCAGGAGCGAGGGGAGTCTGCCTCATGAGTGCCTTCATGAGCACCGACCGCCCCTCTGAAATCGTTTCTAAGATCAGGGACTGAAGATCACTTCAGCTCCTTTTTTTCCATGAACTTCGGTCCTTTCCAATTCCAATCTCCCAATAGATGCATGGCAGCAGGAACGATGTACGTACGGACTATCAGCGCATCCACGATTATCGCGAAACATAGCGCGAATCCGAATTCCTGAAGCATCGTCGAACTGGATAACATCAAGGTTCCGAATGCACCGCCCATTATGAGACCGCAGATCGTTATCACGGATCCGGAATATGTAACGGCAGCTTCGATGGCTTCATCGTTGCTCATCCCTTTGTGCATACGATTCTCCCGGATACGTGTGGTCAGCAGGATATCGTAATCCATTCCAAGGCCCAGACATATCACAATCAATATTATCGGGATCATCCAGATCACACCCTCTCCCAACAGGTTAGTGAATATCAGATGCGTGAGCGCGATCGTCCATGCAACACTCATCAATATCGTCAATATGGAACGCAGCGGTGTCAAGTATGATCTCATCACAATGAATAGCAAAACAAATATCGCCAATATTGCCAAGATCTCCACTTTGATGAATTCCTTATTCACCTGTTCGGATATCTCGTACATGACGACCGCTGTGCCTGTAAGCCATGAGTTTGCGATTATGTCCTCATTCTCAGATACGAATTTGTTAACAACCCCGTCCATGAATCCGATCGTATCCATGGAGCGGTCGGACATCGACTCTTCTTTGGTGATAACGGTGAACTTGACGTAATTCAATTCGACTGTAGTCGTACCGTCCTGCTGTTCCCCTCCGACGGAGGTCATTGATACGTAGTTCAGAACATAATCAATGGCACCAATCAGTATAGTATCATCAAATTTCACACTCATGCCGTTAGCCTGTAACGCATCGAGGATACCTTTGATGAACAGATTCAGTTCAGCTTGAGTAGTATCCGGCATTACGGATATCGCCTCATCGAACACTCTTTCTGTGTAATGCCTGTCTGTTTCGCCGATGGTTGGCGGTCCTATTATGACAGCAGCCGGCAGAACGAGAGACTCCCAAGGAAGTACCCCCATGACGGCTCCAATATTATCATCTCCATACAGATCAAATTGAAGTTCAGCTAATTCGACCAAATATCCGGGATTGGTCCATAACAGAACATCGATGGTCCCTGCAATGGTGAGGGGCACTTTTGAGATCTCTCCGATACTGTCTTCCATCTCAAAAACAACATAATTAGGCATTATCATACCACTGTTGGTGTACTTTTCCATCTCGTCAAGCCCTTGGATGGCCTCACCTGACGACATGCTTCCGATCATATCATAAGATGACTCCGAGGTCGCCATTATGTACACGGATGGAATCGTCAACAGTACTGCGGTAATGATTATCGCTTTCGCATATTTCATCGATGTTCTCGATGAATGAACGAAGTATCTGCGACCGGCCTTTGAAACTTTACCATACCAGCCTTTCATCGCCTTGCCGCCTTCTTTGAACATATCGATTTTAGACGGCCAGAACAGCCTCTCGCCAAATACTGCCAGTACGGAGGTTATCAGGGTCAATGCTGCCAACAGTGCAACAAGGATACCGAGGGCCAACATTATTCCCATGGTACTTATCATCGGGAACGAGCATATTGACATTGCACCGAACCCTATCATCACTGCGATTCCGGATGTGGTGATGGATTCCCCTGCCCATGTCACGGCGTTCTTCAACGCACCCTCGTGATCGTTCCCTTTAACACGTTCTTCTCTGTATCTTGCTAAAATGAATATGCAGTAATCACACCCTGCACCCAACATCGATACCAGGAGGAACATCTCCGTGATGAAGAATATGTTCATTATGGAACCGATGAAATACATCAGACACATGACCATTCCGAATGCCACTCCGATTGTCAGAGGAGGCATGGCAGATGTCACGAATGATCTGAAGAAAAGCCCCACCAATATCAATATCAACAGTATCGTGAACGGATCTATCTTTGCAAGATCTTCGGATGCCCCTACTTCTGTATCGTGCGATATCGCGGGAGATCCGGTGACATATGTCCTCGGACCCGAGATGTTGTTGTCCGCGGCTACTTTGGAGACGAAATCCCTTAGATTCTTGATATCTCCTGTTATCACAGAAACATCTTCGGATACATACACTATAGCATACAGAACCACTCCTTCAGAGGGTTTCGAACTATCTTCGAATGTTGCATATTGAATAATATTGCTGATCTTCGGATTTCCCGATTCATCAACATATCCTGGTCGTTCAGCAATTAATGCATTACCGAGGTCATATGCTTCTGTCTTTTCTTCTGACGAACCATAGCTTATCACCAACAATACAGCGGCTTCCATCTTGATACTTGACGAATGGAAATAATCCTGAATGATGTTAGCTCCCTGTATCGATTCTGAATCGTGACCTCCCATTTCGTTTCCGTCATAATCCAAAACGCTACCCGCTTTCATCGTGAAGGGGATAGCACAAAGCAAGAGAAATATCCAAATTACAATTATCAACTTTGAGCGCTTTAAAATAAAATTTGCGAGTCTCTCAAAGATCATAGCCCCCGAACCAAGTAACCATATTTAACTTTAAACTTTGTAAATTTGAAGCCTCTCGACCATCATATTTATTACTGGTGTGGGGATTTCGATGTGATATCAATGGTAGACGAGCAAGTCATCAAAACCGCACAGGAAAAGTACGGAGAACTCCTCAGACAGCAACTGCAAAGAGTGGAGAACCTCAAAAAAGAAGGAGATTGGACCGATTATTCCAGTATCGACAAGTTGATCGTGGGAGTGTGTGGCGGAGATGGCATAGGCCCGTATATCTGTGCATCTGCACAGAAGGTCATGGAGTTCCTTCTGGCAGACAAGATCAAAGCAGGGAAAGCGGAGATACGTATCATTGACGGCCTTACGATCGAAAGACGTGTAAAGGTCATGAAAGCCATTCCTGATGACACGCTTGAAGACCTCAAAAAATGTCATGTCATCCTCAAAGGACCTACGACAACTCCCAGCAAAGGTGACCCCTGGCCGAATATTGAAAGTGCAAACGTAGCCATGAGGAAACAACTCGATCTCTTCGCCAATGTCAGGCCAGTATCTGTGCCTGAATTGGACATCAATTGGACATTCTTCAGAGAGAATACAGAAGGCAGTTATGCCTTGGGAAGCGATGGAATAAACGTTACAGACGACCTCGCCATGGATTTCTGTGTTGCCACCACACAAGGTACTGAAAGGATCATTCGTGCAGGATTCGATTTTGCGAAGAAGAGTGGGAACAATTACGTCTCCCTGGTCACCAAGGCCAACATCGTCAAGACCACGGACGGCAAATTCCTGAGTCTGACGGAAAAAGTGGCAAAGGATTACCCTGAGGTCAAATGGGACAGTTGGTTCATCGATATCATGACCGCAAAGCTCATAGATCCCGCCAGAAGGAGTGCGTTCAAGGTGTTCGTTCTTCCGAATCTTTACGGAGATATCCTTACTGATGAAGCTGCACAGATCCAGGGCGGAGTAGGAACTGCAGGAAGTGCCAACATCGGAAAGAAATATGCCATGTTCGAGGCCATCCACGGGTCCGCGCCCAGAATGGTCGATGAGGGACGGGCACAGTATGCCGATCCCTGCAGTATGATCAAAGCCGTTGCATTGATGATGAATCACATCGGGGAGACGGAGAAAGGAAGAAAACTGGACATGGCATTGGATGTCTGCGTACAGTTCGAAAGGAAGCTCGTCATGACCGGAAGGAATAACGGAGCGACCGGCGATGAGTTCGCTCAGTACATAATGGATACCATACAGAGGCCTGATTTGGAAGAAGCATGGTCGCAGTACGTGAAAAAGGCTAAATCCGCATAGACAATACGACAATTGGTGTACGAATGATAATTGAAAAAACAGGTGTATTGATATTCTCCAAATCTTTGTACAAGAGTGGTCTCACGCAGACATTTGGAAGTATAATGTTCATCCTGCTTTTAATATTACTTTTCATTCGAAACGGATTTGATTCTTTCGGCAATCCCATATTGTATTTCTTTCTGTTCTTGATGATTCCCCTTTTCTACTTTGTGAATGGCGTCTCATCGATGTACATAAGCAAGAAATCGAAAAAAATAAATTATGAAGAAGGCAAAGAATGTACAGCGTATCTTGTGACTTCACTTGGTGGAAAAGATCAACAGTTCTACGTAGGAACACAGAAAGAATTGTTCTGCCCTCAATGCGGTGCCTCTGTCGGAAGCCAAAGATCTAAATTCTGTCCCGAGTGTGGTAACAGTCTCTCACTGAATGAGCACGAATCAGAAAGCGATTAACTGACGTTGTCGCAGAGCATCGTCTGCATTCACAAGTGACTCCTGTATCACTCTCTTACAAACCCCAGAAATAACTTCATTACTTCCTCAAGNTATGCATCNGGATCTGCAACATCATAAGACGGGTCTGCCCATTTCTTAACATATTCTATCATATCGTGATTAGTACATCCCTTTGGATGAGATTCTAGAAACTCGTCCCAAATCTTACTGTCCACACGGAACCCCATTGTCTGTTTCAATTCCACGATCTCCTGAAAGGATATGCTATACGTCTTCATAGAGTCGACAATTAGCTGAAACATATATCAAATTATCCTTTTTTTATTTGACTATCTAAAATATTTATAATATATACCTTAATAATTCACTTGAACTGCAAAAATAATAAAACATATGACGCACAAAGATCTAGACGGCCCTTGATCAGCGAATGCCGATGAAATATACCTAACATTGATTGTCGAACTGATGGAATGCCGAGGGTAAAGTAAAAACTTTATAGATGAATCGACACCATTTGTTATGGAACTGTGGCTGTTGTTCGCGTTTGCTTCTGCAATATTCGCGGGTCTTACAGCAACATTGATTAAGATCGGAGTAAAGGATGTGGATTCCAATCTTGCCACCGCCTTACGGACCGTTATAGTTCTCGTATTCACATGGGCATTGGTATTCATCATAGGCTCTCAAAATACAATTTCGGATGTTTCTCCCAGAACTTTTATGTTCCTGATGCTCTCGGGCTTGGCCACCGGTGCATCATGGCTATGCTACATCAAAGCCATTCAAGTGGGCAGCGTAAGCAAAGTCACCCCCATAGATAAGAGCAGTACTGTTCTGGCAATCATTCTTGCATTCATACTTCTGGGTGAAAGTATGACATCTTTCACTTTGGTGGGGATAGTGATCATTACAGTCGGAACATACTTGATGATACAGAAAGCTCCTAATGACACTGAATCCAACATTACAAGAAAAAGTTGGATCTTCTATGCCTGTTTATCAGCAGTTTTTGCCGCATTAACGGCGATCTTAGGCAAAGTAGGAATAGAGGGTGTAGAATCTAATCTTGGTACAGCGATAAGAACGGTGTTCGTGCTGTTGATGGCCTTGCTGGTAGTTTTTGTTAAGAAACCTAAACATTCCATCAGAACCATATCAAACCGAAATTGGTTGTTCATCACACTTTCGGGAATTGCTACGGGCGCATCTTGGATGTGCTTTTACTATGCCCTTCAAAATGGTCCAGTAGGAATTGTTGTTCCCATCGACAAACTAAGCATAGTTTTTACCATAGCCTTTGCCTATTTCATTCAAAAAGAAAAAATCTCGTTCAAAATGTTGATAGGACTTGTTTTGATCATAATTGGAACTATGTCTCTTCTTTTAGTCCTCTGAGTACAGCTTTAACATGAAAAATAAGCTAATGCTTTCTATGCAAGAAGAAATGATAATCACTTTATACTTCGATTTGGTGACATCATATCATGTTAAAAGCAAAGTTGGAGGTCACCGATCGGGAAAAAATCTCGGATTTCTTAAAAAACAATAGAGTGGTCAGATTAGCTTTTAACACGGATTCCGCCCCATATATCGTCCCTATGAATTATGGATTTGAATACAATGATGGTGAATTGGTCTTATTTCTTCACTGTGCGACACAGGGCCGTAAGATCGAACTGATAAAAAAGGACCCATACATCGGATTCGAGATAGATGCAACAATTAACACCGTGACCGCGGATGTAGCCTGCAGATTCTCGATCAAGTATGAGAGCGTCATCGGAACCGGACATATTTGCATTACTGACGATGCGGAGAAGGTTAACTGTCTGAATAAGATAATGCTGCAGTTCTCAGGAAAGGAAAAATGGGAATATGATGAAAAATTCCTGAAAAGAACCTCAACACTCAAGCTCATTGTGGATGACTTCACTATGAAAAAGAACTGATTCTGTCAAGGATAATGTTTGAATAACATATGAAAATCCAGAATTAATGTAACGATTCTGGTGAATCTTTAGATATATACTTTGAACTGAGAAAAACTATGAATAAGGCATCTCAGTGAGAGTCCCTTCTCTGTCGATGAACTGTAATTCAATGAAAATCTGCAGTTTTCACACGAAAAAAATTAATAACTCTGGGTATCTAAGCTTCATTGCAGGTATACCTATGTCAACATTGCAGAGGCTTGGTTTTGGATACTGAACTTTACTTATTAACGTTGTTCATACCTGCCGTCGTAGGCGCATTGATAGCCTTACTACCATTTTCAAAGGTAAAAAGGAAGAACTTTGCATTGACCCTTTGTTGTATCTCTTGTATCGCGGGGATCTTGGCATATCCTGTTTTTCTATTGAATGGCACTATGGGCTATTCCTTCCCGGTCTCATCTGCATGGGGAGACTATGCGATATCGTTGAATGATTTATCTTCATTAATGATATCTTTCTCTTCCTTGGTGTTTTTTGCGGTCACAGTTCATATGTTCCGATCGAAGACTGCCCCCGCAAGTGCCAGGTACTATGGTCTGACGTGTCTTCTGTTCATTGTTTGTGCACTGACCATGTGCGCGGATTCTGTCTTCCTGATACTATTGGCTTGGGAGATGGTCACCTTGATAACATTCATGATGTCATACGGCAGTAGAGAAGGACCCAGATGGAGATTTTTTGTTATAGCGCATCTTGGCGGATTGATGGTCATATCCGCTTTCGTGATCATGTACATCTATGCTGGAACTCCTTCCCTATCCTCATGGTCCAACTTGAATTCCGCAATGGGATTTTCTGTATCTTGCGGTGTGATCACGCTACTTTTCATTGGCTTTGGAACCAAACTCGGACTCGTACCTTTCCATGTATGGATGCCCGACCTCTATTCGGAAGCTCCCACTCATACAACGACCCTGCTTACAACAGTATGCTCCAATGTTGCCGTTCTCGTCCTCTTTAAGAGTGTATTCGAGTTCATAGGGATAACTGACGGCATGCATGGTATCGCGATCCTCATGATAGTATTGTCTTCTGTGACTATGATATGGGGTGCTTTGGAATCGATTATCCAGACCGAAGCAAAACGCATATTAGCATATTCAAGTATGGAAAATATGGCCATTGTTGTACTGTGTTTTTCTATTGGGATCCTGTTCGCTTCAAGCGGTTATACCGGACTAACTGTTCTGATCCTCGTTGCCGGTATCCTACACACCATCAATCATTCCGTTTTCAAATCACTGATTCTCCTTACCGTCGGTACAGTGGAAGATTCCACCGGGACGACATCAATGGAAAAACTGGGAGGCTTATCGAAATTCATGCCCGTTCTGTCGATGGTCGCATTGATCGCAGTTCTATCAATGGCAGCCATACCTCCCTTCAACGGATTCATGAGCGAATGGCTCGTATTGCAATCTATCATGAACGGAGATACGGCAGGAGTCGGTGAAATGGAGCTTATACTTCCTGTCATCGTTGCAGTATTCGGTGTGAGCGGGATGCTTGCCGCAGTATCATATGCAAGAATGTACGGATTCATTTTCCTTGGAAGACCTCGTTCTTCTGCGGTACATGAATCCACTCGCCTCAATAAAGTCACAATGATACCGATGATCATGCTTGCGGGCGCATGTCTGGCACTTGGATTATTTGCGATTCCGATCATTGACACGTTGGCAAATAGCATCCATATCCCGACATCATTGACTTCCGATCCGTATGAAAGCTATCTGTCGAGTTCTTTGAATCTTCCATTACTATCCGCACTGATACTTGTTATGATCCTGATCCTCTATGGACTGAACAAAATATTCAAGAAAAATATCAAGAAAACCAATACATGGGGATGCGGGATGGAATTGGAGGGCGAAATGCAGTACTCTTCCATGGGATTCACACAACCTCTTGTAAAGGTCTTCCACCCTCTTTATGGGGATGTCGCGGAGATAACCGACGAGGGTAACAGAAACAAACATTTTTCATTGAATTTCAAAGAACCGTTTGTCACTTATCTATATGAACCGCTCGGAAAAACCGTCTCGATATTCTCCAAAGCGATCGGAAAGATGCAGAACGGCAATCTTCAAACATATCTCGCATACATACTGGCCACCTTGGTCGTATTGTTAGTGGTGGTGAGATTGATATGATCCCTGAGTTTATTCTCTCACTGTTGCAGGCGATACTGATGATCGCACTTGCACCATTGTTCACAGGAGTAATAAGAAAGTTGAAGGCCCTGATGCAGCATAGGATCGGATGCAGTATACTGCAACCGTACAGGGATCTGGCAAAATTATTCAGAAAGGATGAAACAGTTTCTGATAATGCATCATATCTGTTCAGACTGATACCATACATATGCTTTGGCTCAATGCTTGCTCTGGCATTCATAATCCCGTTCTTCTTCTCGGAAACCGCTTTTCCATATGCGGACCTTATCACCATGGTGTACATCTTCACCCTGTACCGTTTCATGATGGTGTTAGGAGGACTTGAAGGAGGTTCCACCTTCGGAGGAATGGGCAGCAGCAGGGAAATGATGATGTCTGTCCTGATAGAACCTGCATTACTGTTATCCATGATGGCTTTGGCCGGCGTTGCAGGTGTGGGAACCGACATAAGTAAAATTCCGACTGCGCTGATGGATCTCGGTCTCGTAGCATTAACGCCTGCTTTGGTCTTGGCCGCATCATCATTCTTCATTACCCTTTTAGCAGAGAATGCAAGAGTCCCGTTCGATAATCCCTCAACACATCTCGAATTGACGATGGTTCATGAAGGCATGCTCATCGAATATTCCGGACGGGGATTGGGAATGATGGAATACTCTGCCATGCTGAGATTGATGATTTTCTCAGTTATTCTTGGGTCCATGTTCTTCCCATGGGGAATTTCAACTGCCACCGATCCATTGGGACTTATCATAGGATTTGTCATCTCCGTGGTAAAGATCCTGGCCGTTATGACTGCGATAGCGATCATCGAATCAAGCCTTTCGAAATTCAGGCTGTTCCGCTTGCCGAACCTGTTGACCGTATCATTCATATTGTCCCTTTTGGCGATGATATCGTTGTATATTCTGTGAGGAAAGAAAATGGACTCAATATTGACCGGAAATCTGATTGACGTCTTTGCCGTTATGATGTTGCTGCTTTCGCTATTGGCAATGGCGACAACACGTATCGGACAGCTTCTGACCGCATTCGCTTTACAATCTGTTGCCCTTGCAGCGCTAGCGGTCACGATAGCCGTATCCACCGGACACAATGAAATGTACATCATGGCCATAATCACCTTTGCGGTCAAGGCCATGCTCATACCATGGTTCATGAGACGCACGGTTGAAAAGATCAAGATAGGAAGGAACGTGGATTCTGCACTCGGTGTTCCCGGATCCCTTCTGTTGTCCGCTGCGATGATCACCGCCGCATACTATATCACAGAACCGCTGATGGCGAATATCGATACCATCACAAGAGACTGTTTGGCGATCTCGCTTTCCATCGTATTCATCGGATTGTTCATGATGTCCACCCGCAGAAAGGCCTTGACCCAGGCGATAGGTCTTCTCATGATGGAGAACGGCCTTTTCCTGGGAGTTATGTCGATATCTTATGGAATGCCACTGATCATTGAGATGGGCATATTCTTCGATGTCCTCATGGCAGTGGTCATCATTGGACTGTTCTCATTCCGTATCAGTGAAGCATTCGATTCGAGTGATACTTCTCTTATGAGGAGGCTAAAAGATTGAACTTCATCATCGAGCTTTTGATCTTGATCCCGATAATCGGGGGTACCCTCTGCATCTTCTTCAACAAGAAAAGGACAGATGCCATCATTACTGCGGTAACATCAGCAATAACATTCACTGTAGCTCTGATACTCTGTATCGTTATTCTCCAAGGAGATCCGATCGAATATAGTATTTGGTACGCTGATGACCTCTCAGCTGTCTTCGTGATACTGATAGCTTTAGTGTCCTTCATGACATCTGTGTATTCCTATGGATATATAGGCAGAGATATCAAAGAAGGGACAGTTGATGAGATCAACGAACGTCTGTATTTCACACTGTTCAACATCTTCGTTTCTATAATGTTCCTGACCTGTCTGGTAAGTTCTGTCGGTCTGTTATGGATCGCGATAGAAGCCACCACTCTGGTATCAGCATTCCTTGTGGGATTCTACAGAAAAGAGAATCCTACAGAAGCGGCATGGAAATATCTTATGCTGTGTTCTGCCGGAATAACACTGGCACTTGTCGGGATAACATTGGTGTATGCCGCATCCTTAACTGTACTTGCAGGAGATAGTAATGCCTTGGATTGGCCGGTGCTTTACAATATGGCAACTGACATCGATCCCGCATTGATGAAAATCGCTTTCGTATTCATCATGATAGGATTCGGCACGAAGATAGGTTTAGTTCCAATGCATACATGGTTGCCTGATGCACATAGCCAGGCCCCTACACCGATCAGTGCTATGCTTTCAGCGGTACTTCTGAACTGTGCATTGTATGCCTTGATCAGATTCAAGATGATCGCTGATATCACGATTCCGGGTTTCACTCAATACCTCTTCATCGGCTTTGGTCTCCTGTCTCTTATCGTAGCAGCGGCTTTCATCCTCAACGCGAAAGATATCAAACGTATGTTCGCATATTCCAGTATCGAACATATGGGGATAATCGTGATAGGGCTGGGTATAGGAAGTCCTATCGCGATCTTCGGTGCACTGTTACATATTATCGCCCACTCTTTATCAAAATCTTTCACTTTCTTCTCGGTCGGAAATATCATCACGGAATATGAAACAAGGAATATGTCCGAGATACGAGGTCTCAGGAAAAAAATGCCTTTCAGTGCTTTCATGCTGTCATCGGGCATGTTCGCAATGGTGGGTCTTCCCCCATTTGCCATATTCGTAAGTGAAGTGACCATATTGTGGGGAGCTTTGGATTCAGGAATGTACATCGTAGCTGCAATCATGATCATCTTCATCTTGATGGTATTCGCCGGTTCCGCCAGGAATATTATCCCTATGATGTCAGGGTCGACCGATAAGGACGTGAAAGAAATCACCGGATTATCCAGAAAAATTCCGTTGATCGTGCTCATGGCCCTTTCCGTACTGTTTGGACTTCTGATGCCTGAGCAAATATCGGACATACTTCATTCCCTCTCGAATCTAATAGGAGGATCGCTCTAATGATGTACATCACCGAAAAAACAGTGAGGGCTACTGATCTCCTTTCGAGTGTAAAAAAAGCGACTGACGAAGGATATGAACTTGTTTCAATGTATATCCAGGAACCATCCGGCAATAGAAAAAGGGTACTGGAAATAATTATGCTGTCCCAAGATAATACTCTCAGAATATCTTTGAAGATCGATAATGAATATCCGTCTTTGACCTCGATCATTCCATCAGAACAATACGAAAGGGAGATATTCGAAATGAATGGGATCTATCCTTCTGGATACGGCGATGTCAAACCTTTGAGGTTAAGATACTCTCAAGAGAATGAATATCCTTTGCAGAAGACCCCGTACACAAACCAAAAGAAACGTCCTCTTTCCATCCCCCACAACGGGATGGACGGTGATGGGATATTTGAGATCCCTGTCGGACCGATACATGCAGGCGTCATTGAGCCTAATCATTTCAGATTCAGTGTCGCGGGAGAACCGATTCTGATGTTAAGAGTACATCTCGGTTTCACACACAGGAGAATAGAAAAGTTACTGGAGACCCAGATCTCCAAAGATAATACATTCATGGCCGAAAGGATCTGCGGAGATAATGGTATTGCACACTCCCTAGCCTATCTTCAAGCGATCGAAAAAGATACTGCCGTACCTGAAAGAGCAAAATTCATACGGGTCATATTCGCCGAGCTTGAAAGGATACATTGTCATCTCAACGGAATAAGCGGTATCGCTCTTGACACCGCGCTATCCGTACCTGCCGCCAAAGGTTATGCTATGAGAGAAAAGATCTTGAGACTCAATGAGCACATATCAGGACACAGATTTCTCTGGGGAGTCCTGATGCCAGGGGGACTGCGTAAGGACGTTGAAAACGATAAACTCTCCACAATAGAGATGGAGATCATGAAATTAAGTTTCGAACTTGACGAAATGATCGCAACTATGAGAAGATCCCCTTCCTTCACGGATCGTGCAGAAGTTACCGGAACACTATCGACGGATGATGCAGAGAGACTGGGGGTGGTGGGGCCAATTGCAAGAGCCAGCGGAATAGAATATGATGTACGGAAAGTACATCCTTACGAGGCGTACGATATAACGGGATTCAAGATCCCTGTGCATACTGCCGGAGATGTATATTCAAGATTGATGGTAAAGAGTAATGAAATTAGAGAATCGATAAGTATGATCTATCAATGCATCGGATTCATTGAGAATGGACCGATATTCGAGAAGGTCGAGGATATTGATGGGTTCTCGATAGGTGTGGTAGAATCCCCAAGGGGAGAAATCGTTCATTGCGTGAATGTAAATGACAAAAAAATATGGAGATACAAAATTCGGGACCCGTCCTTCCTTAATTGGCCGGCCATTGAGACTGCCGTAATAGGCAACATAGTTCCTGATTTCCCTCTCATTAACAAGAGCTTCGACCTCTCTTGCAGCGGCAACGATCTGTGATAACATGAAAAAAGGACTTGTAGGAACATCATTGGGAAATCTGATCTCAACGAACAGATCGACGGACGACCTGTCAACTATTCTTTCAAAGACCATGAAAATGCCGTTTTCCGAAAAAGAATGCAGTGGATGTGGAACATGCAGTACCGTCTGCCCCTCGAATGCCATTGACACCTCTGACGGATGGTCGATTGATGTCGGAAAATGTATCTTCTGCATGGAGTGCGTTCGATCTTGTAACTGCGATGCGATCGGTTTAATCGAGGCTCCAACCTATGTAACTGACCGTGAAAGATTGATATTCAAAAGAGGAGAATCTTCGATACGCGAGACTCCCCTCCTCGATGAAGAAATTCGAAGGTCTATCGGAAGGTCTATCTCGATAAGGGAAGTGGATACAGGATCGTGCAATGCGTGCGATGTTGAGGTCAACTCTTTGTTCAATCAATTTTTCGACGCTGAACGTTTTGGGGTCAAAGTGGTGGCATCCCCAAGGCACGCCGATGTGTTATTGATGACCGGCCCGTTGACTGAGAACATGTATGAAGCTTTCATTGATGTTATGAACTCTACTCCCGATCCAAAGATAATCGTTGCCATGGGGACGTGTGCTATATCCGGCGGAATATTTTCCGGAGGAAACATAATCGGAAATGGCATAAACGAAACCACGCATGTGGATATATTCATTCCCGGATGTCCGCCGTCGCCTGGAATATTGATAAAATCACTTGTATCCGCTTTTGGATTAACGAAATGAAAGTAAGTCAGAATCTTCTGCCTTTATTCCAGCCCCTATCCTCTGCAGGGTCCTGCTGAACTATTATTACTGTACATTTCGCATTTCGCATGACATGCTCTGAGACACTCCCTGCCATCATACGGTCGAATGTAGACATACCTGTGTGCCTTCCCATAATTATGGTGTCCGCTCCGATACGCTCTGCCACTGAAAGGATCACTTCAGCAGGATTTCCGACCTCTATAAACGTGCGAGCTTCCACATTTCTTTCTGCAGCTCTCCGTTTTGCCCTCTCGAGATGCCCTTTCAAACTGATCAATTCATCTTCCTTTCCCGCATTATCTTTTTGTACTACGAAAGACACAAAATAAAGCGGCATATTGTAGGCTATCGCATGTCCTATAGCATAATCCAATGCTCCTTCGGTGTGCTGTTTCCCATCATATGCCATGAGGATAGACATAATTTTGTATCGCTGTTCCAGCATTAATATTATATCATTCGATTTTTTCAATATGCCCTGGAAAATCCCCATACATCGAATAATGTCTAATGCACTGGATATGAACTATATTTGATAATAGAATTCAGTTGATAAAAATAAAATATCAGTGGGCCCGCCCGGATTTGAACCGGAGTCAGTAACTCCCGAAGCTACAAGGATACCAAGCTACCCCACGGGCCCGCAATGTACGGAGAATAAATCAATTGATAAAAGGATTTATGTCGTTTATGAAATAATCAATATTTAGTTTTCAAACAAAATTTTTCATATAGGGCAATAAATTAATATTAAACCGACGTTCGGTTTATTATTGAGGGCGGTGTTTCATGGCACGGAATAAAGACAGCAATGACACAAAGAACGAGATAATTGAGGTGGCAACCAGCCTGTTTGTACAAAACGGATATGAAAAAACAACAATCGAGGATATCTTTAGGAAATGGGGAGGCTCGAAAGGAAGCTTGTACTATTACTTCAGTTCTAAAGAAGACATACTTGATGCTGTTGCTAACACTCTTGCCGAACAGGAAGAACAAGCCATCAAAAGCGCTGTATTTGCTGCCAAACTTCCTGCATTGGATATGTTGAACTTATTCTTGACCAGATGCCTCAGCAGACCTAAGCAGATGTACGATCTTGAAGAATACATACATCAAAGCAGGAATGTTACACTCATTTATAGGATCACAAAATTGTACATCGAAAAAACGATACCCATTCTAGAGCCTATCATTGAGCAGGGTATCAAAGAGGGGGTCTTCAAAACCGATTACCCCTCGGAGATAATTGAATTTGCGTTATTACTTGAAGAATCAATTTTCAAATATCCTATGTTCGAATGTGACGATCAACAATTAATACGAAAGACCCAAGCATTCCAATCCATTTTAGAATCCGCACTTGGACTTCAAAGTGGCAAACTTGACGGTTTGTCGGAGTTCTGTGAACAGACAGTCAAAATCAAAAGGAGCGAAAATCTATGAGAGATCTTAATTTTTGGGTCAAATGGTTAAAAATCGTAAGTATCGTCTTCGCAGCTTTCGGAATATTCTTGGCCTTCTTTAATCAGATACCTTTATTCGCAGATCTGATCGATCCTGTCTTCTTTGAAGATACTTCGATAGGTTCAGAGTTGAAGCATTTTCAGCAGTGGCTGTATGGATTGCTTGGAGCAACCTGCGTCCTGGTGGGAGTATTGATCTTCTTCATTATTGACAATGCCTACAGAAACAAGGATCTGTGGGCATGGAAATGTATTCTAATCGGACTGATTGGTTGGTTCATAATAGACCAGCCGATCTCTCTGTATTTTTCGGTATATTTCAATGTCATCTTTAACATTGGATTACTACTCGCGGTCCTAGTACCCCTCATATGCACAAAAAAATATTTCGAGGGGACTGACTGATCATTTCATTGTTCCAGTGGGCCCGCCCGGATTTGAACCGGAGTCAGTAACTCCCGAAGCTACAAGGATACCAAGCTACCCCACGGGCCCATAAGTGATGCTGAATTCCGCTCCTGTAATTAATACTATCCGTCATGTCGAGACGATCTTGTATCCAAACTCTAACTTCCAATGATAGATTACGAAGGCTACCCGTTCAAATGTTTTGATCTTCGAATATCATATTCCTCAAGACATATTGCAGTATTCCGCCATTTGCAAGATATTCTGTTTCAATTGGCACATCAATCCTGCAAAGTGTATCGAACTCCAGTTTCTTTCCGTCCCTGTATGCTGTGACCCTGATCAACGCGCCAGGTTCTGCATCCTCCAATTCTATATCGAAGACCTCGGTCCCGTTAAGGTTCAATGATTCCGCATTTTGTCCTTCAAGATATTGAAGAGGTGCTATCCCCATACCGATGAGATTCGATCGATGTATCCTTTCGAATGACTCAGCGATGACAGCTTTGACCCCAAGAAGGTTCGGACCTTTCGCAGCCCAATCTCTGGAACTTCCTGTGCCATATTCTTTGCCCGCCAATATGATCAAGGGGGTCATATCATTCTCATACATCCTTGAGACCTCGAAGATCGTGCCGTCTACGTTTTCTTTGAGATACTTTGACGAACTTCCCTCTTTACCGGGAGTCAATTGGTTCTTCAACCTGACATTCGCAAAGGTTCCCCTGACCATTATCTCATGATTCGCTCTTCTCGATCCGTAAGAGTTGAAATCACCTTCCTTCACACCAAGGGATATTAGATATCTCCCTGCATCGGATGATTTGGCAAACTCTCCGGCAGGAGATATGTGGTCGGTCGTGATAGAATCTCCAAGTTTTGCAAGACATCTTGCTCTACGTATATTTTTGATATCTGGCTCTTCAAAAAGTTCATCAAAGAAGGGAGGGTTTCTTATGTAAGTCGAATCTTCACTCCATTGGAAAAGAGGAGACTCTTTACATTCTATCTCATCCCATCTTTTCGATCCTTTGAAAATGTTACGATATTGGGATATGAAAGTCTCGGAGGTTACATATTTCTCCGTCAATGAAAGTATCTCCTCATCCGACGGCCAAATATCCTTGAGATAGATGTCCTTTCCCTTTACGCACCCGATAGGCTCATTTTCCATATCAATATCCACACGCCCTGCGATTGCAAATGCTACAACCAATGGGGGGGATGCAAGATAATTCGCTTTCACCAATGAATGAATGCGGCCTTCAAAGTTCCTGTTGCCTGATGCTATTGCTGCAACCGCCAGATCGTTGGCTTTTATCGCATTGCTCACATCACTTGACAAGGGGCCACTGTTGCCGATACATGTCATACATCCGTAACCGCAACATTGGAATCCCATATCATCAAGATATTTCTGAAGACCCGAATCTGTGAGATATTCGGTTACCACTTTCGATCCAGGAGCCAAAGAGGTCTTCACATATTCCTTCGATTTAAGGCCCAACTCAAAGGCCTTCTTTGCGACCAGTCCTGCAGCGATCATCACAGATGGATTTGCGGTATTCGTGCATGACGTAATGGAAGCTATCACAAGGGACCCGTCACCGAGCATGTCCCCGATCGGTTCCCTTTTCTTTTCAACTCCGAGTGTCTTCAACGTACTGGCGAATTCTTTCTTCATATCGGAAAGAATTATCCTGTCCTGCGGCCTCTTATGTCCTGCTAAACACGGTTTGACTGCAGAAAGATCAAGCTCCAAGGTATCTGTGTATTCAGGTTCTCCGGTGTACCACATCGTCTGTTCTTTCGCATATTTTTCGACTGCATCAATGTGTTTAGAATTCCTTCCTGTCAATCTGAGATACTCGATCGTCTTCTCATCAACAGGACAGAATCCCATTGTGGCACCATATTCCGGGGCCATATTCGCTATGGTTGCCCTGTCCGCAAGACAGAGGTTCTGATATCCTGGGCCGAAGAATTCTACGAATTTACCTACTACTTTCTTCTCCCTCAACATCTGTACCACCGTGAGAACAAGATCAGTTGCATTAACTCCCGGTTTAAGTTTACCTTTGAGTCTAAAACCTACGACCTCGGGAATACCCATGAAACTGGGCTGACCTACCATGACTGCTTCTGCCTCTATTCCTCCGACACCCCATCCGACCACACCCAATCCATTGATCTGAGTCGTATGCGAATCAGTACCAAAACACGAATCTGGGTATGCGATTAATTTCCCATCTTTCTCTCTTACATGGATCTGGGGAGAAAGATACTCAAGATTGACTTGATGACATATTCCGTTACCGGGAGGAACCACTCTGAAATTCCCAAAGGCCTTCTGTGCCCATTTGAAAAGGGCATATCTTTCCTTGTTTCTTTCGAATTCAAGTTTTTCGTTTAGTTCCTGTGCATCAGAGCATCCGGAGAAATCCGTTTGGACCGAATGATCGATCACTAGATCCACAGGGACCATGGGATCGATCGATGCTGGATCTTTTCCCATTGCGGCAACTGCCTCCCTCATGGATGCCAGATCAGTGACCGCAGGGCCACCTGTGAGATCCTGTAAAAGCACTCTTGCGGGTATCCATGGGATCTCATGATCGACCTT
>JGI994J12354_10000330_pt1 | contig 46752 bp, 60 predicted proteins | sample IntmicLarv3ML3BL_FD_12354 | JGI IMG/M metagenome (IMG submission 12354) | reverse complement strand
GGGCTGGTGCTGACTGACGCGACGACCATGGCGGGATTCACCATTCCCCTGCCCCGTCGCCGTGCCGTGCCCGCCGCCATCGCCGCAGGGGCCGATATGTTCTTGTTTTCGCGCAACCTGGCCGAGGATCACCGCTACATGCGCCAGGGCGTCGCCGACGGCACCATCACGCCCGAGCGGCTGGACGAGGCCGTCACCCGCATCCTGGGGTTCAAGGCCGCCCTGGGCCTGCACCTGCCCCAACCCGAGTGCACACTAGAAAGCGCCCGCGCTACCATCGGCTGCGCCGCCCACGCACAGGCCTCCCGCGATTGCGCCGACCGCGCCGTGACGCTGGTCAAACAGCAACCCGGCGTCCTGCCCCTGACCCCCGACCGCTATCCCCGCCTGCTGCTGTGCCCGCTGGAGAGCGACGCGGGCTATGTCAATGCCGCCAAGACGGGCGTGTGCGCCGACTTTGCCAAACTGCTGGGCGAGGCGGGCTTTGCCGTGACGACCTTTGTGCCGCCGCCGGGGCTGGAGGGCTTGACCCAGGCCAGCGAGACCATTGAGCAAAACTACGACGCCATCCTCTACCTGGCCAACATCGCCGCCAAGAGCAACCAAACCACCACCCGCATCGAATGGGCCCCGCCCATGGGGGCCGACTGCCCCCACTACCAGAGCACCGTGCCGACGATTTTCGTCTCGGTGGAAAACCCCTATCACCTGCTCGACGCCCCCCGCGTGCGCACCTTTGTCAACGCCTACAACTCCAACCCCAACGTGCTGCTGGCGGTGCTGGATAAGCTGATGGGCAAGAGCGCATTTAAAGGAAAAAGCCCCGTCGATGCCTTTTGCGGCAAGTGGGATACGCGGCTGTAGCCGTCCGACGAAAATCCCTGCGGGGTTTTTCGTCGGGCACTGGCCGGTAGAAAAGATTGCGCGCCCTGCGGGCACTCCACCTTTCCAGCGCCCTTCCCGCCCAATGGCGCGAAGGGTTCCGCGCGGACATAACCCGCGCTCCAGGGGCTTCGCCCCCGCTCCCAAAGCCGACGTACATGCCGCCGTCTTTGGATTGACAATGGGGAACGCGCGCGTTCCCCAAACCCCATGAACTTTAAGGAGATTTTTATGTACCAAGGCGTGATTTTTGATCTGGACGGCGTCATCGTCAGCACCGACGAGTGCCATTACAAATCCTGGAAGCAGATTGCCGACCGCGAGGGCATTTATTTTGACCGCACCATCAACATGCGCCTGCGCGGCGTGTCGCGCTATGAGAGCCTGGACATCATGCTCGAGCGGGCCGAAAAGGCCTATACCCCCGAACAGAAGCAGCAAATGGCCGACGACAAAAATGCCATTTACCGCACCCTGTTGGACGACCTCTCCCCCGCCGATATCCTGCCCGGCGTCATGGACCTGCTGGCGGCCTTAAAGGCAAAGGATATCAAAATCGCCATCGGCTCTTCCAGCCGCAACACCGCCCTGATTCTGCAAAAAATCGGCTTGGACAAGACCTTTGACGCCGTCGCCGACGGCACCATGATCCAAAACAGCAAACCCCACCCCGAGGTCTTCCTGCTCGCCGCAAAAATGCTAGAACTAGATCCCACCGCCTGCGCCGTCATCGAAGACGCCGAGGCAGGCATAGAGGCCTCCCTGGCCGCCAACTGCCGCGCCATCGCCGTGGGAGCGGCCCACCCGAATGCACAGGCGGCACTGAGCGCGGCGGATCTGACGGCGGTGACAGTGGAGGGGATTTTGGAACAGTAAACCATCACACGCTGCCACGCCGTAGGGGTGGCATTCTGCCGCCCGCACTCGTGACTCGCAGTCCCTCTCTTGTAGGGGCGACGGCCATCAGGGGCGGGCGATTGGGGACGATCGCCCCTACAGGTGATATGGGTTGCAGGGCGATATGGTGCCGCGGGCGGCAGGATGCCGCCCCTACGGCGTGTGAATCAGGAAAACGTTGCAAATCCCCGACACGGTGCGCCAGGGCGTCGCACCCTACAAATTTTACGCACGCTTTACCGATTGTTGCGTTACTTTACGTTACCTACATATTTTGTCGGTTGCCGATAGCCATTCGCTTTGACTTCCTGCATCAGTTTCGCAAGAATTTCCGGCTTTATTTTGGTCTCACCTAATTGCTCAATGGGAATAAAGCAAAAGGCCTCAATTTCATGGGCGGTGCTCGCCTTGGTCATGTCGATTTTCCGGAAGGCTCTTGGGTTGTCCACCGCAAAGAAAAATTCAATGCTATTGTTGCTTTCATCCAGCATTTCCCTGACGAACAACAGCTCTCCGATTTGCGCTTCGATGCCGAATTCTTCCCTCAGTTCCCGCTCCAGCCCGGTCGGCAGGGTCTCGTTTTCTTCCAAACTTCCACCCGGCAGGCACCAGCAGGCGGGGCGGTTATAGGTGTTGGAGCAAAGAAAAATCTCATCGTTATCGCAGATGATCGCTCTGACTGATATGCGGACACCCATCACAAATATTCCCCTTGCGCCCGCATCATCTCGGCCACCATCTTTTCCACCTGCCTCCGATCGTCCATATACCCGCCCATCATGACGGCCTCGGCAAAGAGGTTGGCGCTGCCTGTCAACGCAGCTTCGGCGATGACCTCTACGGTGGCCAATTGTTTGTTGATCAAGGCTTTGAGCAGGTCAGGCACGCCGTTTTGCATGAGCGGTTGGAATCCCCTCGCACCGGCGGCGGCGGGGAATTCCAGCACGGCTTCGGCGGGCAGGCCCGGCACCGCGCCGTTGTTGGGCAGGTTGACAGGGAAAATCAGGCGGCCATCGTCCTCCAGCGAGTCGATCATGTCCACCAGCTTTTCGCGATGGCTGCCGTAGGCATCCTCGGGCAGATGCTCGGGGCCCTGCGACCACTTTTGCATGGCGGCAAACCGCGCGTCGCCGCCTGCGATCGTGCCCTCGAAGGAATAGGCCCCCTCCTGCCCCAGCACCTTGCCGTAATATTGGCCGCCGGGGAAACGCTCGGGGTAAAACTCCACGACGTGGCGGTCGCCCGGCGCGGGGTAGGCGCCGATGTCGTCAAACAGGCTCCAGCAAAAGGGATTGGCCAGGGGCTCGTCCATCTCGGGCAGGGCGCGGGTGGTGTCGTGATAGTCACACCCCGCCGCCCGGATGCGGGCCAGCTTGTCGCGCACCAACGGCCAGGCATCGCGGCCCTCGCGGCGGAAGTCGTAGAGATAGGTCAGGTGATTGAGCCCGACATACCCCGTCGTACAAGCCTCGCGCGGGGCCCCGATAAAGTCCGCAAGCTCCCACTCGGTGTGCCAAACGCCGTGGCACAGGCCGACGATGTCGGCCCCGGTGGCCTTGCGCACGGCGCGGCAAATGGCGCTCATGGGGTTGGAATAGTTAAAGAACATCGCCCCCGGACACAGTGTCTGCACGTCGCGGGTGATGGCGATCATAGCGGGCACCATGCGCATGGCCCGCGAGATGCCGCCGGGCATGGCGGTGTCGCCGACGGGCTGAAAGACGCCGTATTTGCGCGGAACGAAGACATCCTGTTCCCACGCCCGCCGCCCGCCCACGCCGATGGTGGTCACGACGTAATCGGCCCCCGGCAAAGCCTCGCAACGGTCAAGGGTGGCGTGCAACTGCACACTCGCTCCCAGCTCGGCGATGATCTTGGCTGACAGCCCGTTCGCCACGGCCAAGGCCTCCTCGTCGATGTCCACCAGCCACAGTTCCCACGTGCGCCGAGGATCCTCGGCCAGCGACAGCACCAGGGTCTTGGTGAACGACGCGCTGCCTGCGCCAATGATAACCATTTTTCTGCGGTTCATTGTCGTCTTCCTCCTCATAAAACACGCAGAGCCAAAGTCACAGCGGACTTTGGCTCTCACGTTGATTATTCCTCGCCGTCGTGTTGGGGCACCTGGAGGGGTTTGGGCGCTTGAGGTGCCTGGGGAACCTGGGGTGTACGAGGTGACTGGGACGATTGATGGGCCTGAGGTGCCGCAGGCCGCGGCGGGCGCGGGGGGCGGGGCTTTTGGGGCGGCTTTTGCCCGCCCTCTCCGTTGCCATTGCCGTTTTGCTCGGCGGGTTTGGGTTTTGGGGGCTCGCGGTTCCAGGTCAGCTCGGCGACGGGGTAGTATTCAAACACCCACACGCCGTCGGGGCCCTGGCGTTTGGTCTTGACGGTTTCGGTCAGCACGCTGACCTCGGCCACCGTCGCGCGGCCCTGGGGCGTCTGCACCTCGCGGCCCGCCCGGGGCAGGTTCTTGCGCATGGACTCATAGGTATCCTGCTCGTATTTCAGGCAGCACATCAGCCGCCCGCACAGGCCGCTGATCTTGGTCGGCGACAGCGCAATACCCTGCTCCTTGGCCATCTTGATCGAGACGGGCACAAAGGAGGTCAGGAAGGAGGAACAGCACAGCACCCGCCCGCACGAGCCGATGCCGCCCGTCATTTTGGCCTCGTCCCGCGCGCCGATTTGGCGCAACTCGATGCGGGCGCGCAACAGGCCCGCCAGCTCACGCACCAACTCGCGGAAGTCGACGCGGTTCTCGGCGGTGAAATAAATCGTGATCTTGCCGTCGTCAAAGCCGATCTCGACGTCGACAGGCACCATCTCCAGGCCCTTTTCCTGGATCTTGCGCTCACAGACGTCAAAGGCGTGCTGGCGGCGGGCGCGCAACGAGGCGGCGTGCTCCATGTCCGACTCGTCGGCAATACGCAGCACGGGTTTGAGCTCCGCCGCGGCGTTGCTCGCGGCATCGCGCACGCCGACCACCCAGCCAAAGCCCTCGCCGCGGGCCGTCAACACGATGACCGCCGTCCCCAGCTCCAACCCAATATCCCCGGCGCGAAAGTCGTAGACCCTCCCACCCTCTTTAAAATTCACGCTGACAATCTTCACGCTCTCATCATCTCCATCAATAGTGCATCGATACCCGCCGTACCCAGGGCGTTGACTGGAATCGCCTCCCTGGCCCGGGAAATCGCCGCTGACATGCGGCTCAACCGCGCAACACCCGCTTGGGCAAGGCCCCCTTGTCCGCGCATGCCGCGGGAAATCTCGCCCTCCCACAGGGCCAAAATCGCTTCGTGCCGCCCCTTTTGCCCGGCAAACCAAGCCGCAATCTGGGCAAAGGGCACACCAGGGCGCGCCAATACGGCAATCTGATCCAACGCCTGGCGCAACAGCGCCGCGTTATCTTGGTCGGCCCATGCCAAGGCCTGTCCAACCGCCCCGCCGCTCATGGCCGCCGCAGCCTCTGCCGTGGCGGGGTCAGCCCCTTTTGGGCGCAAATACGCCGCGATCTCGCCCTGGGGCACGGGCGGCACACGCAAGGTTCGGCATCGCGATCGCACGGTGGGCAGGACTTTGTCCTGGGCACTGGCGCACAACAGCCACACGGCGTATTCGGGCGGTTCTTCCAGGCTCTTGAGCATCACCTGCTGGGCATCGCCCCGCGCCTGATCGACATCGGGGAACACCACCACCCGCCGCCCGCCCGCATAGGGCGCGTACTGCAAGGTGTCGATGGCCCGACGCACGCTGTCGACGGCAACGCCCTTTTTGTCGGCCTCGGGCAACAGCGTCAGGTGATCGGGGTGGTTGCCCTCGGCCACCTTGCGGCAGGCGTCGCATGCATCACAGGGCCCCTCGGGCCCGGGGTTTTGGCACATCAGCATCCGCCCAAGCGCGGCGAGCATGGTACGCTTGCCACACCCCTGAGGACCAAGCAACAGCAAGGCCTGGGGAGTCACCATGCCAAACAACTGTCGGGTAAAGTCGCCAAGGCCGATCAAGGGTTCCAATTAGACCTTCTTGAACTGTTCCACGGGCAGCACGAACATCGTCGCGCCGCCGACCATGACCTCGACGGGATAAGGCACATAGGTGCCCGCCGCGCCGGGCATCGGCGAGGGCGAGGTGGCGATCTGCTTGCGGTTGCAGCAAGTCTTCTCCACAACGCTCATGACCTCGGGGATCTTGTCGTCAGACACACCCAGGATCAGCGTCGTGTTGCCCACCCGCAAAAACCCGCCAGTGGACGAGAGTTTGGTGACAGAATAGCCCGCGGACATGAGATTGCTAATGACGCGCTGAGCGTCGTCGTCTTGCACAATGGCCATCAAGAGTTTCATAAAACATCTCCCTCTGCTTGGAGTACCTTATTCTATCATATTGGAGGCACGGGTGGCAAATGCAGGGGACGAGGAACGGCCGCTTTTTGAAAAAAGCGGCACCAAAAACAAATCCCGCATATCGCGCTTCGCGCGGTATGCTATCCGTCACGTAAGGGACTGTGAACGTTTTACCTCCTTGATGGAGGCAAAACTCAAACGGTAACCGCCGAAATAACAGCCCGAATATCGTGCCGATATTCGTGGGGAAGCATAAAGGGGCATTGAGGGTTCCAGGCCATACTTCTTCTACCATCGCCATTGCGGGCCTCAATCCGCAATCTCGCGATAACACTTGACTTTTTGCGCGTATCACGCTAGGATATACCCATATTGACGTGGAGGTTTTTCATGGGTAAGATTGTGTGTTTTGGTGAGGTGATGATGCGGTTGGCTCCCCCTGGGGTTGAGCGGTTTGGGCAGTGCACTTCGCTTGGGATGACCTTTGGCGGGGCCGAGGCCAATGTCGCGGTGTCACTGGCCAATTTTGACCACGAGGTCAGCTTTGTCACGCGTCTGCCCCAGAACCCCTTTGCCGACGCCGCCATCGCCCAATTACGCGGGGCGGGTGTCGACACCACCGACATCGCCCGCGGGGGCGAGCGCATTGGCATTTACTTCCTGGAAAAAGGCGCTTCCATGCGCCCGAGCAAGGTGGTCTACGACCGCAAATATTCCGCCATCGCCGCGGCCAACCCCGGTGATTTTGATTGGAACACCATCCTGGAGGGTGCCGAGTGGCTGCACACCACGGGCATCACGCCGGCGCTGTCACAGGGCACCGCCGCGCTGACCCTGCAAGCCGCCGCCACCGCCCGCGAACTGGGTCTGACGGTCAGCTGTGATCTGAACTACCGCAAAAACCTGTGGACCCACGAGCAGGCCGCCACGACCATGGGCGAGCTGTGCCGCAACGTCGACGTGCTGATCGCCAATGAGGAAGACGCCCACGACGTCTTTGGCATCACGGCCAAGGGCGCCGACATCGACGGCGGCCACCTGGACGCCGCCGGATATGCCGACATCGCCCGCCAGCTGGCCGAGCGTTTCGGTTGCAAATACGTCGCCTTTACCCTGCGCGAGAGCCGCTCGGCCAACGACAACGGCTGGTCGGGCCTGCTGTACAACGCCGCGACGGATAGCTATGTGCAGTCGCGCAAGTACGACATCCACATCGTCGACCGCGTCGGCGGCGGCGACTCCTTTGGCGCGGGGCTGATCCACGCGCTGAGCGGCGGCAAAGACGACGAGGCCGCCATCAACTTCGCCGTCGCCGCCTCGGCCCTCAAACACACCATCGAGGGCGATTTCAACCGCGTGTCGGTCGCCGAGGTCAACGCCCTGGCGGGCGGCTCGGTATCGGGGCGGGTGCAGCGGTGAGCGGGCGCATCAGCGCCTCGGTCATGTGCGCCGACTTGGGGCACCTGGCGCACGACCTGTCGGATCTTCGCGCCGCGGGTATCGACATGCTGCATCTGGACGTCATGGACGGGCACTTTGTGCCCAACCTGACCTTTGGCCCCGATTTTGCCCGCGCCGTGCGCCGCAACTGGGCACTGCCGCTGGACTTTCATTTCATGACCTCCGACGCTGCTAAATGGATCGAGGTCTTCCCCATCCAATCGGGCGACTGGGTGTCGGTACATGCCGAGGCCACCGATAACCTGCCCGGCCTGATCGCCAAAATCCAGGCCAAGGGCGCGTTGGCGGGCGCGGCCCTCTCACCTGCAACGCCGCTGTCGGCACTGGAAGGCGTGCTCGGCGCGCTGGATTTTGTGCTGATCATGACCGTCGTGCCGGGCTTTGCCGGCCAGCCAATGGCCCCCGGCAGTTTGGAAAAAATCGCCGCCTGCCGCGAGTTGCTGCGGGCGCAGGGGCGTGAGATTCCCCTGCAAGTCGACGGCAACGTCAACTTCCCCAATGCCAAGGCCATGGCCACGGCGGGGGCCGATTGTTTTGTCGCGGGCTCGTCGTCGGTGTTCGACAAAGAACTGACCATCGCGCAAGGCACAATGGCCCTGCGCCGCGCCATCAAACCAGAGGTGTGAGACCATGAAATTTGCCTTTATGACCCTGGCCTGCCCCGACTGGGAGCTGGCCACCGTGCCCGTGCGCGCCGCCGAATATGGCTTTGACGGCGTCGAGCTGCGGGTGTGGGGCGACCGCCACGTCGACCCCGCCATGACGCCCGAGCAGCGCGCCGCCTGCCGCGAACGCTTCGCCGCCAACGGCGTGGCCATCTGCGGGTTGGCCTCCTATGCCACCTTCAACGGCCTGACGACCGAAACCCTGGAGGCAAACGCCAAGAAACTGCGCGACGCCATCGACCTGGCCGCCGATCTGGGCGCGCCCGTCGTGCGGGCCTTTGTCGGCGACAAACCCGAGGAACTGCCCTGGAAGCAGGCCTTTGCCCAAGCCGCGCGCTATCTGGACGACGGCATGGACTACGCCAACCTGCGCGGCGTGACGGTGGCCGTAGAAACCCACGACGACTACTGCAAACTGCCCGTGCTGCAAGAGCTTTTGGGTGGCATGCGCCACGCGCCCAGCCTGGTATGGGACATGCAAAACACCTTTAACGTCGGCCAACCCGGTGCCCCGCTGATCGAGGCGTTTGGCATGGCCGCCATCAAACACGTGCACATCCGCGACGCCAAAACCGACGGCCAACTGGTGCTGACAGGTCAGGGCGACATGCCCCTGCACGCCAACCTCGATCTGCTGATCGCCAACGACTACAAGGGTTACGTCAGCCTGGAATGGGAAAAAACTTGGCAACCCCAGCTCGAGGAACCCGAAGTGGCCCTGCCGCATTTTCTGGCGTATGTGGGGGCGTATCGATAAGAGCAGATATATCGAGCACTGGCGCTCGGTGTTATACTATTTGGAGGAAGCCATATGAACACTACATCAATCAGAGCGGTTACACCTAGTGATGCAGAGACATTACAATTTTTAGCATCACAATGCAGTCCCTTAGATATTCATACAGCATACACATATTGGGTGTTATGTGCATATTTTAGCAAGACATGTTTCTTAATTGAGATTGATAAAATACCAATAGGATTTATATCTGCAGTTATAAATGGTGATTTTCTCTTCTTGTGGCAAATAGGCGTTTTACCTCACCATAGAGGAAAACATTATGCATCCATGTTGTTAGAAAAAGTATATGAATGTGCTAACATGCTGGGCGTTGAAAGAACACATGTAACAATAGGGAGCGACAATAGCGAAAGTACGAATCTTATAACTAGTTTTGTAGAAAGAAAACAATTGCAAATGAATCTTGTCGCGCGACTTTCCGACACATTATCAGCTACATTTATGTATGACAAGGAAATACATGATGAAAATGTATATGAAATAAAAAAAGGAGAACACGTGTTTGAATAAGTGGAAGGATTCCTTAGCTGAAATAATAGCAGCGATTCTTACTCTTTTAGTGTCTGTTTTCGCTTATTTTGTGGTGAGTGAAGATGCAGCATTACTTGCAACTGTTATTGGGGGCTCAACAACCATTGCTTGCCTTACGATTCACGTTTGGGCAAACAGCATAAAAGAGTTCATCAATAGAGATGCTTTCAAGGTTATAAGCAGTCTTGACGCAACCAATACAGAGTGGAAAACGTTTGCAGAATCGAAGATAGATGATTTGCTCACTCTGACGGATGGAATAAAACGTAAAACGATCAGACTGGAAGCAGAAAATGCATTTTCATACCAAGAATATATTATGCATTTAGTCAGAAACAGTTTTCTCGCTGTCCATCTAGTGGAAAATCAAGAATCGCTTGCTTTATGGGATGCCACAAGAGAGTCTGATCAAATGAAACATTATTTAGGTGCACTCCAAAGTATTTCACCAGAAGTAAGAGACAAGAGGCGAATTTTTATATATAAAGATGATAGCCTATTAACTACCTTGAGTGGGCATCTGCAACAACAAAAGAATCTTTACAAATTCAATGCTTTATGTTTAAAATCCGATGATTTGCCAACAAATGTTGAAAACATGATTATTTGGGATAATAAAGAACTTATTACCTATAGGGGAATACCTCGCCGCGCTATTTGGATAACACGAGAAAAAAAGCAAGTCACACGTGCAAAAGAAAGCTTTGAAGAGCTTTGGGAAAAAGCACTTTCTTTAACAGAAAAATAAGTTAACTATACTGTCAAATATTTTTTCATTTATTTTCCAATGATAGATCTTTCCCGAAAAACCTTTCAATCTCAACCCTTTTCGCTTGGCCAACTCACCCAACAAAAACCTCTCCCCATACCCCACCTCCATCAACATCAACCCCTGCGGCGGAGCGGTGGGGCCTCCGATTTTGCGGTTGTTTTGGGCCAGCATTTGGGCCGTGATATCGGCGGGGAGGTCTCCCCTGCCCACAGCCACCAGCGTGCCCATGATGATGCGCACCATGTTGTACAAAAAGGCATTGCCCGTCACCTGCATCCACACGCTGTCGCCGTCGCGGCGCAGGGTGATGGCGTGCAGGGTGCGAACCGTCGTCTTGTGGCTGTTGCCCGTGGCGCAAAAGGCGACGAAGTCGTGCTCGCCCAACAGGTGCTGCGCGGCTTGGCGCATGAGCTCAAGATCCAGCGGCTGCCAGATATGCCAGGCATAATTGCGCAGGGTCGCGCGGGGGTAACGGCCGTTATCGACCTGATAGCAATAGGTTTTTTCGACGGCGCCAAAACGCGCGCTGAAGGCCTCGCCCACCTCCCTGGCACCCATCGCGCGGATGTCAGGGGGCAGGAAGTTATTCAGCGCCATCGACAGCTTTTCGGTGGGGATGGGCGTTGCGGCATCGAAATGACACACCGCGCCCTGGGCGTGCACCCCGGCGTCCGTGCGGCTGGCACCGACCACCGCTGTGGGCGTGCCCAGCAATTTGGTCAACCCCCGCTCCACCGCGGCTTGCACGGTGTCGGCGTTGTGCTGGGTCTGCCACCCGGCGTAGTTGGTACCGTCAAAGGACAGCGTCAGGGCATAGCGTTTCATCGCAGCAAGAACACGCCCGCCGTCACCGCCACCATGCCCGCCGCCGCGACGCCGTCGCGCCAGCTCATGCGCAGGATCTTCATGCGCGTCCGACCCTTGCCGCCGCGATAGCACCGGCTCTCCATAGCCATGGCCAGGTCCTCGGCACGGCGGAAGGCCGACAGCAACAGCGGGATCAGCACGGGCAACAGCGCCTTGGCGCGGGCAAAAATATTGCCCGACTCAAAGTCCGCCCCACGCGCCTGTTGGGCGCGGATGATGCGGTTGGCTTCCTCTGTCAGGGTGGGGATAAAGCGCAGAGCAATGGACATCATCATGGCCAGTTCGTGGGCGGGGAAACGTACCCACGTCAGCGGGCGCATAAGTTTTTCTAAGCCGTCAGTCAGCTCGATGGGCGAGGTCGTCAGCGTCAGCACGCTGGTCAGGGCCACCAGGATCAGCAACCGTGCCGCCATGGTCAGCCCCTGCATCAGGCCGCCTGTGGTCAGTTGGATGAATCGCCAACCCCAGATCAAATCGCCCTGACGCAGGAAAAAGACGTTAAACACCAAGGTGAATCCCAGGATAAAATACAGTGGCCGAAAGGCCCGCAACAGTGCCCGCGCGGGCAAGCGGGCGGCGGCGACACAGCCGACGACAAACCCCGCCATCAAGGCGTAGCTGACCCAGGAGCGGCAGAAAAAAATCACGACGATCAGCGCCAGACTGACGATCAATTTGATGCGCACATCCATGTTGTGAACAAAGGAGTTTTTGGGGATGTAGTTGCCGATCACAGAATTCAGTTGCATGGCGCACACCCCCTGCACAGATTGGCGACCGCCGCGGCAAAGGACTGGATATCGTCCGCCGGGGGCAGGTCAATGCCCTTTTGCGCCAGGGCCTCGCGCAGGGCGTAGATGTCAGGCACTTGCAGGCCCAGCGCCCGCAAGTCGTCGCCGCGCGCAAAGACCTCGCGCGGGGCACCGTCCATGTGCAGTTTACCCCCCGACAGCACCAGCACGCGGGGGCAATAGGCCGAAATATCCTCCATGGCGTGGCTGACCAGCACCACCGTGATGCCCTCTTCATGCAGTTGTTGGATGAGGTTGAGCATGGCGTCGCGCGAAGCGGGATCCAGCCCCGCCGCGGGCTCGTCGAGCACCAGCACCTGGGGCCGCATGGCCAGCACGCCTGCGATGGCCACCCGCCGCTTTTGGCCGCCCGACAACGCAAAGGGCGACCGCTCGCGGTAGTCGTCGGCCAGCCCCACCGTCGCCAGGGCCTCGGCGCAACGCTGTTTAATTTCCTCGTCCCCCAGCCCCATGTTGCGGGGGCCAAAGGCGATGTCCTTTTCGACGGTTTCCTCGAAGAGCTGTGCCTCGGGATATTGAAAGACCAGCCCCACCAGGGCGCGGGCCTGCTTGCGGTTGTGCTTTTGCGCCAAGTCCACCCCCGCGACCACGACGCGGCCCGCAGTGGGTTGCAACAGGGCGTTGATGTGCTGGATGAGCGTCGATTTGCCCGAGCCCGTGTGCCCGATCAGCCCGACAAAAGCCCCGCGCGGCAGGGTGAAGTTGATGTCCTCCAGCGCAACCTGCTCGAGCGAGGTTTTGGCGTTATACGAAAAGCTGACGCCCTCCATGCATACCAGCGGCGCGCCCTCGGCGGGCCGGGGCGCGGGGGCTTGGGCGGCTTGATTTTGCAGGGGCAGGTCACACAGGGCCGTTTGCATGTCCTCGAGCGTCATGATGCCGGCGGGCAGGGGCACGCCGCGCCCGCGTAGGGCATCGGACAGCTGCACCATGCGCGGCAACACCAGGCCCAGGTCGCTGACCTTTTGGGGCTCGGCGAAAAAGGCCGCCGGGGTGCCGTCGAAGGCGATTTTCCCCTCACACAGGGCGATGACGCGATCAGCGCGCACGACCTCTTCCATAAAGTGGGTAATCAACACCACTGTCATGCCGTCGCGTTGCAGGGCGGCGACCGCCTGCATGACCTCGGCACGGCCGTTGGGGTCGAGCATGGCCGTCGGTTCGTCGAGCACCAGCACGCGGGGGGCGACGGCCAGCGCACCGGCGATGGCTACCCGCTGTTTTTGTCCGCCCGACAGGGTTGCAACGCCGCGCGAGGCAAAGCCTGCCATGCCAACCTTTTGCAGGGCAGCCTCGACGCGCTCGCGGATCTGCGCCGGGGGCACGCCCAGGTTTTCGGGGCCAAAGGCGACGTCCTCCTCGACGACCGAGGCGACGAGCTGGTTGTCAGGATTCTGGAAGACCATGCCGACGGTCTCGCGCACGGCGTCCAACTCCTGCTGCGATGCCGCTGTCGAATGGCCGCCGACCGTGACGCTGCCCGAAGTGGGCGTCAGCAGGCCGTTGAGCATCTTGGCCAGCGTCGATTTGCCCGAGCCGTTGCGCCCAACCACGGCAACAAATTGCCCGGCCGGGATGTCAAACGCGACATTGCGCAACACCAACGGGCCTTGCTCTTCAAAGGCAAAGCTGAGGTCTTCAACGCGAAGGATAATGGGGTTCATGGGAGTTCTTTCTGGGAGCGCGGGGCCAACGGTGATTCACAGGAATCAGCGCCAATAAAAAAGCGGACAACCCGATGGATTGCATCGGGTGTCCGCCGTTTTGTCGGGGAAAACGATCAGATCAGCTCGAGAATGACCGTCTCGGCGGCGTCACCACGGCGGGGACCCATTTTGATAATGCGAGTGTATCCGCCACGGCTGCCGACTTCCTCGGCGCGCTTGGCGTACTTGGGCGCAATCTCGCCGAAGATCTTTTCGATCAGCGGGAACTTGACGTCGCCTGTGCGCGCCTTGTATTCCTTCTTGCTCTCCTTGGGGTTCTTGAGCTCCTTTTGGGTATACAGGAAGGTCATCAGGCGGCGGCGAACGGCCAACTTAGCAGGCTTGTCGTTGCGCACTTCGGTGGGCACGATCTGGCCTTTGCTGTTGGTGATGTCTTTGGTCACCATGACGTTTTGATCATGGACATCCATCGCCAGGGTGATGAGCTTTTCAGCGATCGAGCGGACTTCCTTGGCGCGAGCCATCGTCGTCTCGATCTTGCCGTGCCACAGCAGTGCCGTGACTTGATTGCGAAGCATGGCCTTGCGCAGGTTATTGGCGCGGCCCAATTTAGCGTTCGACATAATACACTCCTATGCGTTGGCGGACTCATCGTCGCGCAGGTTGATGCCCTTTTCGGACAAGCGCTGGATGACTTCCTCCAGGGATTTTTCGCCCAGATTGCGGACCTTCATCATCTCGCCACGGGACTTGGATGTCAAGTCCTCGATGGTGTTGATGCCGGCGCGCTTGAGGCTGTTATACGAGCGAACCGAAAGCTCGAGATCCTCGATGGGATGCTCGAAACCCTTGGTGGCGGGCATGGCGCTGATGTAACCGCCCTCGCCATCGGCTTGCAGGTTGATGAACAAACCCAGCTGCTCAACGAGAATCTGCGCGGCGAGCTTGGTGGCCTCGGCCGGGGTCAGCGCACCATTGGTCCACACATCCAGCGTCAGCTTGTCAAAGTCCGTCATTTGCCCGACGCGGGTGTTCTCGATGACGGGGTTGACGCGCTTGACAGGGGTGAAGATGGAGTCAACGGGGATCACGCCGATGGCCATGCCAGGGCGCTTGTTCTTGTCTGCCGAGACATAACCGCGGCCATGGTCGACGACCAACTCGATGGTCACTTTGGCCTCGTCGGTCAGGGTGGCAATGTGCAGATCGGGGTTGGTAATCTCGACATCGGCGTCGACGGCAAAGTCACCCGCCTTGAGGATGCCGGGACCCTTGGCGTTGAGCACCAGGCTCTTGGGGCCATCGGCATTCAGTCGCACCGCCATCTCCTTGATGTTCAGGACGATCTGGGTCAGATCCTCGACGACACCGGGGATGGTCGAAAACTCGTGCAGAACGCCGTCGATGCGCAGGGAAACCACTGCGGCACCGGGCAGCGTGGACAGCAAAATGCGGCGAAGCGCGTTGCCGAGTGTCGTGCCAAACCCTCTCTCCAAGGGTTCAACGACGAAGCTGCCGAAGGTATCGGGCGTCTCGGACGGCTCACAGATGATGCGGGCGCGTTCTTGTTCGGCCATGTTCTTCCTCCTTGGGTGGAATTAGGGTTAGCGCGAGTACAACTCGACGATCAGTTGCTTCTCGAAGCCGTTGTCGATGTCCTCGCCCGTCGGGACGCGAACGATGGTGATGGCCAGTTGCTCGGGGGCCACGGACAGCCAGGTCGGCACCGTGTTGCTGCCCTCGCGGGCGCGGCCGAAGCACTCAACCGAGCGGCTGGTCTCGCGCACGGCGATGATGTCGCCGGCCTTGACCAGGATGCTGGGGATGTTGGCCTTCTTGCCGTTGAGCGTGAAGTGACCATGGTTGACCATTTGGCGGGCTTGGGCACGCGAAGCGGCAAACCCGGCGCGGTAAACGACGTTATCAAAGCGGCTCTCGAGCAGGGTGAACAGGTTGTCACCCGTGACGCCCCGGCGGCGCTCGGCCTCAACGAAGTAGCCGTGGAACTGCTTCTCCAGCACGCCATAGGAACGGCGGGCCTTTTGCTTTTCGCGCAGTTGCAGGCCATACTCGCTGACGCGGCGGCGAGAGGGCTTGTTAGGCCCGGGAGGGCCGTTGCGGCGGGTGAGGCCACACTTGGCAGAATAACAACGGTCGCCCTTGAGGAAGAGCTTGACGCCTTCGCGGCGGCACAAGCGACAGACCGCATCTTTATAACGAGCCATGATGTTCTCCTTTGTGAAACTAGCTGATTACACGCGGCGACGCTTGGGGGGGCGGCAACCGTTGTGGGGGATGGGGGTGACATCGCGGAACATGGTCACTTCCAGCCCGGCCACTTGCAGCGCGCGGATGGCGGCCTCACGACCGGATCCGGGCCCCTTGATGTAGACTTCCACCGTGCGCAGGCCATGCTCCATCGCGGCGCGGGCTGCGGTTTCGGCGGCCGTCTGCGCCGCAAAGGGCGTGGACTTCTTGCTGCCGCGGAAGTTCAAGCCACCGGCCGACGCCCACGAGAGCGTGTTGCCCTGCATGTCGGTCATGGTGACGATGGTGTTGTTGAACGATGCCTTGATATGCGCAATGCCACGATCGATGTTCTTGCGCTCGCGGCGGCGGCGGGTTGCACCGCGCTTGTTGGGCTTTCCAGCAGCCATTTGGGTGTCTCCTTTCATTCGCCGGCAAACGCCGTGCTCCCGATGGGAGGCGTCATGCCGTCATACGTCGCCCTTGTGATAAGGGCGGCTCACGCATTACTTCGCAGCTTTTTTCTTGCCGGCAACGGTCTTTTTGGGACCCTTGCGCGTGCGGGCATTGTTCTTGGTGGTCTGTCCGCGCACGGGCAAGCCGCGACGATGGCGAACACCGCGATAGCAGCCGATTTCCACCAGCCGCTTGATGTTGAGCGCGACTTCACGGCGCAAGTCACCTTCGACCTGCATGTGCTGGCCGATGTAGTCACGCAGCTTATTGACGTCATCCTCGGGCAGATCGCGGATGCGAGTGTCCGGGTCGATGTTGCACGCACTCAGAATCTTGTTGCTCTGGGTGCGGCCGATGCCAAAAATGTAGGTCAAGCCGATTTCCACGCGCTTCTCGCGGGGAAGATCCACGCCTGCAATACGAGCCATTGGGTGTTACCTCCGAAATTGATGCGAATCGCCCGGATGTTTGGCGCACCGAAAACCCCGTGGGTGTCTTGCAGGGTCGATGCGCGCGCTACCCCTGCTGACCAGCCGCCCCACGGAAGGGTCTGTTTAGCCTTGACGTTGCTTGTGTTTGGCCTTGTCCGAACAGATGACCATCACGCGACCATTGCGCTTGATGACCTTGCACTTATCGCACATCTTTTTGACCGAGGGTCTGACTTTCACGACCTGTTTCCTCCTTGCTAATCGCGCTTAGTTCTTGTCCCGCCAAGTGATCCGTCCACGGGACAGATCATAGGGAGAAAGCTCAACTTTGACTTTGTCGCCCGCGTAGACGCGGATGTTGAAGCGGCGCAGCTTGCCTGACACGTGGGCAATGACCTTGTGTCCATTGGGTAGCTCGACGGTGAACATATCGTGGTTGGAATCCATCACGATACCTTCGACTTCGATCGCATCATCTTTGGGCATTCATGTCTCCTTGAGTGGTTTTGATTTGGTACCCTGCCAGCAATTTGCGCAGATGGTGATCTTCGACCACCTCAGGCAGTTGCAGGACATCGCGCGTCGGCTGCAAATGCATGGCCTTCTTGGCCTTTGCGCCCGCCACCTTGCGCCCGCTGCCGTCGGCAACGACCCACTTGTCGTCCCGTTGCCCGATGACCACGAGCCACTTTCCGGCATCTCTTCCCGCCCGTGAGCGCACGACACTGCCGATTTGAATGGTCATGTCGCACCTGCCATTGGCGTGAGAATCTCGGGGCCCTGGGCCGTGACGAGCACGGTGTTTTCGTGGTGCGATGACCATTTGCCGTCTGCCGTGACAACCGTCCAGCCGTCCGCACGGGTGTTGACCCGCCAGTCGCCTTGGGTGATCATGGGTTCAATGGCGATGGTCATGCCCTCCCGAAGCAGCAATCCCCGCCCGGGGGTACCATAGTTGGGCACCGAGGGTTCTTCGTGCATGGCTTGCCCGATGCCATGCCCTGTCAATGCCCGCACCACGCCGTATCCGGCGCCCTCCGCCACGCGTTGCACAGCGGCGGAAATGTCTCCGATGCGCCGTCCGGGAATCGCCTGGCGCATACCGGCCTCAAAGCACTGCTGCGTGATGGCAATCAGTGCCATGGCCTCGGCTGACGCGGTACCGACGGGATAGGTTCGCGCCATGTCGGAGAGCCATCCGTCAAGGCTCACACCGACATCTATCGAAAGGATGTCTCCTTGCAACAGCGGTTGATGATTTGGAATCCCATGGACGACGACCTGATTGGCACTGGCGCAAATGGCCGCCGGATACCCATTGTATCCAAGAAAGCAGGGAGTTCCGCCCCCTTTGGCGATGACCTCGCGGGCAATCGCATCCAGGGTTGCCGTGGTGACGCCAGGGACAATGGCCGCCTGCATGGCCTGCATGGCCAATGCGCACAGTCGGCCGGACGCGCGCATGAGTTCGATCTGGGCCGGAGTCTTGATCAGCCCCATGCCGTTAGCCCGCAACCAGGTTATCGACGGCGGCGAACATCGCTTGCGTCACCTCGTCGATGGGGGCGTCGGCGTCGACCTTGACCAGCAATCCGCGCCCCTGGTAATACGCTGTGAGGGGGAAGGTTTGCTCATGGTAAGCCGTCAACCGACTGGACACGGTTTCCTCGTTGTCGTCGGCACGCTGGATCAGCGCTCCGCCGCAAGCCGGGCAATTGTCGCCAAGGCCCATGGAAACGTGATAGGGCTGGGCGCACTTGGCGCACACCCGACGTCCGCACAGCCGTTCCATCAGCACACCCGTGTCGATGGTCAGATCGATCACGGCATCGGCGACGACGTGCTCGTCCAGCGCCACAGCTTGGGCCATGGTGCGAGGGAAGCCATCCAGGATGAACCCCCGGGCACAGTCGGGCTGGCCGATGCGGTCAAAGAGCATCCCCAGGGTCACTTCGTCGGGCACCAACTGCCCCGCGTCGATGAACTCCTTAGCCCGCACGCCCAGCGAAGTCCCCTCCTTGATGTTGGCGCGGAAGAGGTCCCCCGTGGACACGTGGGGCACTTGCAAGTGAGCGGCCAAGCGCACAGCCTGGGTGCCCTTCCCCGCTCCGGGGGGCCCTAGTAAAATCAGTCGCATGTGTGCCTCAACCCAAGAAGCCGCGGTAGTTGCGCACCAACATCTGGCTTTCCAACTGCCGGCTGGTTTCCAACGCGACCGACACCATAATCAGGATGGACGAGGCCTGGAAGACCTGGGCCATGGTGGTGTCGCCCGCGCCCTGGAAGGCCAGGGGAATGGCGGCGACGGCGACCAAGAAGATGGCGCAGAAGAAGGTCAGGCGGTTGGTGACGCGGGCGATGTAATCGCTGGTCGTCTTGCCCGGACGAATGCCCTGGATGAACCCGCCGTTTTGCTGGAGGTTCTGGGCGATGTCCTTGGGATCAACCGTGATGGAATTATAGAAGAAGGTGAAGCCAAAGATCAGCAGGCAGTACAGCGTGATGTAAACCCATCCGCCCACCAGCCACCGATTGACAAACTGCGCGAAACCGCTTGCCTCATTGAAGTACCCGGCGATCAAGCGGGGCACCATCAGGAAGGACATGGAAAAAATGATGGGCAGCACGCTGGCCGAGTTGACCTTTATGGGCAAGTGCGTGGTCTGTCCGCCATAGAGCTTGCGGCCACGCTGTTGTTTGGCGTAGTTGACGGTGATGCGGCGTTGGCCCAAGTCGACGAAGGTGATCACGCCCACCATCAGCAGGAAGAAGATGGCGATAATCACCAGCATCCACAGGTTGTTCCTGCTGTTCCAGGTGTTATACAGCGAGGCACCATAGGTGGGCATACGGGCGACAATCGAGATGAAGATCATCAGCGAAATGCCGTTGCCGACGCCCTTTTGGGTGATTTTCTCGCCCATCCACATCACCAGGCAGCAACCGCCTGTGATGGCAACGGCGATCGTGGAGAAGGTGAACCAGTTCAGGGTCGGCAGCACCTCGGCACTTTGCAGGGTAAAGATGAAGCCCACCGACTCCACCAGGGCCAGGCCGATGGTGGCGTAGCGGGTGATCTTGTTGATCTTTTGCCGTCCATCCTCGTCCTCCTTGGCCATGCGGCCAAGTTTGGGGATGGCGACGGTCAGCAGTTGCATGATAATGCTGGCCGTGATATACGGCGAAATACCCAGAGCAAACAGCGTGAACTTTTCGATCGCGCCGCCCGAGATCATGTTGAGCAGGCTCAACAGCGGGTTGCTGTTATTGACATAATCAGCCATGCCCGACAGCTCGACAAAGGGCACCGGAATGTAGCACCCCACGCGATACAAGAACAAGATGGCCAACGTAATGAGCATCTTGCGCCGCAGCTCGGGGATGCGCCAAGCGTTGCGTAGGGTCTTAAACATCTTACAGCTCCTGTACAGTTCCGCCCGCCGCCTCGATGGCCGCTTTGGCCGAGGCAGAGAACGCGTGGGCCGTGACGTTGATCTTTGCAGTCAGCTCCCCGTTACCCAGCACTTTGATGCCGTCGCGCATCTTGCGCACGACACCGCAGCTGATCAGGATCTCGGGGGTGATATCCTTGTGGTCATCGGAAATCGCTTGCAGCGTGGTCAAGTTGACCAGCGAATAGGTCTTCTTGAAGGGGGCATTGGTGAAGCCGCGCTTGGGCAAACGACGATGGATGGGCATTTGACCGCCCTCGAAGCCGGCGGGAACGCCGCCGCCCGAGCGGGCCCATTGACCCTTATGGCCACGGGTGGCCGTCTTGCCCATGCCCGAGCCGATGCCACGGCCAACGCGCTTGGGGGCTTTCTTGGCGCCGAACGCCGGTTGCAGTTCGTGAAGTTTCATTCTATTATTCCTCCTCGGCCACGGGCTCGACTTGGATCAAGTGGCGCACGCGGAAAAGCATGCCCTCGATGGAGGGATTCAACTCTTTGACGACGCTGTGGCGAATCTTGCGCAGACCCAAAGCCTCCACGGTCGCCTTTTGCTTGCGCAGGCAGCTGTTGGTGCTGCGCAGGAGCGTAACTTTAACCTTGCTCATGTTGTTCTCCTTAGCTCAGGCGCTCGATGTCAACGCCGCGCAGACGGGCGATTTCCTCGGCTGTGCGGAGCTGGCTGAGGGCATCAATCGTCGCGCGAACGCAGTTGATGGGGTTGTTGGAACCATACGACTTGGTGCGGATGTCGCGGATACCCGCCAACTCCAGCACGGCGCGCACGGGGCCGCCGGCAATAACACCGGTACCCTCGGGAGCGGGCATCAACAGCACGTGGCCGCGACCGGCCCAACCCTCCACGCGGTGGGGGATGGTGGTGCCGACCATGGCAACCTTAACGAGGTTCTTTTTGGCATCTTCAATGCCCTTGCGCGTGGCGTCGATGGTTTCAATGGCCTTACCCAGGCCCGCGCCGACATGGCCCTTGCCGTCGCCGACGACCATCAAGACGCTCCAGCGGAAGTTCTTACCGCCCTTGACAACCTTGGCTACGCGGTTGATGGCGACCTGGCGGTCGCGCAAATCCATGACGGAGGCATTGATCTTGTCTTGCTGCATGAGTTACTCCTGTACCCTTTAAAAGTTCAAGCCCGCTTCGCGAGCTGCTTGGGCTACTGCGGCCACGCGGCCGGTATAGAGGTAGCCGCCGCGGTCAAAGACGACGTCCTTGATGCCCGCGTCCAGCGCACGCTGTGCAACGGTCTTGCCGATTGCCTGGGCCTGCTGGGTCTTGGTGCCTTCCATCTTGCCACGCACCCCGGCTTCCATGGTGGAGGCCGAGACGATGGTTTTGCCGGCCACATCGTCGATGACTTGCGCATAGATGTGGTTGGTGGAGCGGTAGACGTTCAAGCGGGGACGCTCGGGCGTTCCCGAGATCTTACCGCGCACGCGGGTGTGGCGCTTTTGGCGCTCCGCGTTTTTGTCAAGTTTCTTGATCACGTGCCTATCCTCCTATTACTTGCCCTTGCCGCCGGCTTTACCGGGCTTGAGGCGAACAACTTCGCCTTCGTAACGCACGCCCTTGCCGTGATACGGCTCGGGGGGGCGAATGCGGCGGATCTGCGAGGCAATCTCACCCACGCGCTGCTTGTCGATGCCGCTGACAACGATCTTGTTCTGCGCGGGCACCTCCAGCGTCACGCCGTCGCCGTCCAGCAATTCCACAGGGTGGGAAAAGCCGATCTGCAACGTCACCTTGTTGCCTGCTTTGGCGGCGCGGTAACCCGTACCAACCAACTCGAGCGACTTGGAGAAGCCAGCCGACACGCCCGTGACCATGTTGAACAGCAGGGCGCGGGACAGGCCGTGCTTGGCGCGGTTATCCGCGTTGTCGTCGGGGCGGATAACGGTAATCACGCCATCCTTGTTCTCAAACGACATGGTCGCGGGGAAAGCCTGGGTCAGGGTGCCTTTGGGGCCCTTGACCGTCAGCAGGTTGCCTTGCGCCACGTCGACCGTCACCCCTGCGGGCACGGTGATGGGCATCCTTCCAATTCGGGACATGGTGTGAACTCCTTGCTTAGGTGATGGCTCCGCCGGGTCGAGGGGCACCGATGGGTGTTCCCTCCCTCACGGAGTGCCGGAACTTACCAAACGTAGGCCAGAACCTCGCCGCCAACTCCCGCAGCGCGGGCGTCGCGATCGGTCAAAAGACCCTTGTTGGTGCTGATGATGGCAATTCCCATCCCACCCAGCACGCGGGGCAACTCGTCCGAGCTGGCATACACGCGCAAACCGGGCTTGGAGATGCGGCGCAGGCCCACGATGACCCGTTGCTTTTCGGCGCCGTACTTGAGCGCCAACACTAGGTTCTCGTTGATGCCGTCCTTTTGGACTTCCACCGACTTGATGTAGCCCTCGGCCAGAAGAATCTGAGCCAGGGACTTCTTGAGCTTGCTGGCCGGGATGACCACCTGGAGCCGCTTGGCCGTCAAGGCGTTGCGGATACGAGTGAGCATATCGGCGATGGGATCTGTGACTACCATGTGTCTGTCCTCCTGTTACCAGCTGGCCTTGCGCACGCCGGGGATCTGCCCCTTATACGCAAGTTCGCGGAAGCAAATGCGGCAAATGCCGTACTTGCGCAGCACCGAGTGGGGTCTTCCGCAGATGCGGCAGCGGGTATACGCGCGAGTCGAAAACTTGGGGGTGCGCTGCTGCTTGTTGATCATTGACTTCTTGGCCATCTTACTCCCCTTATTCCTCAGACTTGAAGGGCATACCCAGCAACTTGAGCAGGGCGCGCGCTTCTTCGTCGGTCTTGGCGGTGGTGACAAAGACGATGTCCATACCGCGGATCTTCTCAACCTTGTCGTACTCGATCTCCGGGAAGATCAGCTGCTCCTTGATGCCCAGGGCATAGTTGCCGCGGCCATCAAAGGAATTGGCTGACACACCGCGGAAGTCGCGGACGCGGGGCAATGCGACGCTGATGAGCTTGTCGGCAAACTCGAACATGCGCTCGCCGCGCAGGGTCACCATGCAACCGACGTTCATGCCAAGGCGCAGTTTGAAGTTGGCGATGTTCTTGCGTGCCTTGGTCACGACGGGCTTTTGGCCCGAAATGATGGCCATGTCGCCCACAGCGGACTCAAGCAGCTTGGCGTTCTCGCGGGTATCGCCCAAGCCCATGTTCAGCACAATCTTCTCCAAGCGCGGCACCTGGTTGACGTTGGCATAGGAGAATTGCTCCATCAGTGCCGGCACGATGGCCTGCACATAGCGTTCTTTCATACGGTTCATGAACGGGGCGGCTCCTTCTTCTTCAACTCGTTGTCGCAGTGCTTGCAAACGCGCACTTTCTCGTCACCCTTGAGCTTATAGGCGATGCGCGTGGGCTTCTTGCACTTAGGGCAATACAACATGACGTTGCTCACCGCGATGGGCATTTCCCGCTCGATGCGGCCGCCGGGCATTTGCTGGCCGCGGGGCTTTTGGTGGCGATAGCGGAGGTTAACACCCTCGACGATGACCGTGCCCTTTTCGGCGTTGACCGACAGAATCTTGGCCACGGCCGCCTTTTTGTCGCCCGACTTGGCGTCGCGGGACAGGGCACCAGCACCGGAGATGACCATGACGGTGTCGCCCTTGATGACATGCATTTTCTTCATTAGCGTCAATCTCCTTTACAGAACTTCGGGCGCCAACGACACGATGCGCATGTAATCGCGGTCGCGCAGCTCGCGGGCCACGGGCCCAAAGATGCGGGTGCCGCGGGGCAGCTTTTGGTCGTTGATGATGACGGCAGCATTATCGTCAAAGTGAATGTAGCTGCCATCGGGACGGCGGTTGTTGCGCTTGGTGCGCACGATGACCGCCTTGACGACCTCGCCCTTTTTCACGACGCCGCCGGGGGTGGCTGTCTTAACCGACGCGACAATGGTGTCACCAATGCCGGCAGTCTTGCGCATACTTCCGCCCAGCACGCGGATGCACATGATCTCTTTGGCCCCCGTATTATCGGCGACCTTGAGTCTGGTTTGCGGTTGGACCATGGGTCTTCCTCCTTGCCATGTTGCGGCCTCGCGGACCGCTGCAGATTACTTGGCCTTTTCGATGATCTCGACGACGCGCCAGCGCTTCTCGCGCGAGAGGGGCCGGGTTTCCATGACGCGGACGCGATCGCCGACGCCACAGGCATTTTCCTCATCGTGGGCTTTGAGCTTGACCGTCTTGTTGACGATCTTGCCGTAAAGCGGGTGGGCGACGCGGGTGCGCATCTGGATGACAACGGTCTTGTCCATCTTGTCGCTCACGACAGTGCCCACGCGGACTTTGCGCATATTGCGATTGGTTTCCACGTTACTTCTCCTTACTTAGCCGCAAGCTCGCGCTCGCGCAGGATGGTTTTGACCCGGGCAATGTTCTTGCGGCATTGGCCGATGAGCATGGGATTTGACAACTGGCCAACAGCCATTTTGAAACGCAGGTCGAACAAATCCTTTTTTAAGTCACTCTCGCGCTTTTGCAGTTCAAGGGTAGACAGCTCGTGGAATTCTTTCGTCTTCTTCATCCTTGCACTCTCCCTTCTTCGCGCGCGACGATCTTGCAGGTGACGGGCAGTTTGTGCATGGCAAGGCGCAGGGCCTCACGGGCAATGCCTTCCTCAACACCGGCGATCTCGAACATGACGCGATCGGGTCGCACAACGGCCACCCAGTACTCCGGCGAGCCCTTGCCCGAACCCATGCGGGTTTCCGCAGGCTTCTTGGTGACAGGCTTGTCGGGGAAGATCTTGATCCAAACCTTACCGCCGCGCTTGATGAAACGGGTCATGGCAATACGGGCGGCTTCGATCTGTTGGCTGGTCACCCAGCCGGGGGACGTGGCCATCAGGCCAAACTCACCGTGGCTGACAAAGTTGCCGCGGTTGGCGCGGCCCTTCATACGACCGCGGAAGACGCGACGGCGTTTGACGCGCTTGGGCATTAACATCGCTTTCTTCCTCCTTATCCGTTCGTCTTTTTGCGGGCCGCAGGCAGAATCTGCCCTTTATAGATCCACACCTTGCAACCAATGCGGCCGTAGGTGGTGCTGGCCTCAGCAAAACCATAGTCGATGTCTGCGCGCAGGGTTTGCAGGGGAATCGACCCTTCGTGATAGTGCTCGGTACGGGCGATTTCGGCACCGCCCAGGCGACCCGACACCATGGTCTTGATTCCGCGAACGCCGCCCTTCATCGCGCGCTGCATGGCCATACGCATGGCGCGGCGGAAGGAAGTGCGCTTCTCCAGCTGGGCGGCGATGCTCTCGGCAACCAGTTGGGCAACGACGTCGGCATTGCGGATCTCGATGATGTTAACCACCGCGGTGCGGCCCTGACCCAAACGACCTTCCAGGTCGGCCTTGAGCAGCTCGATCCCGGCGCCGCCGCGGCCAATCACCAGGCCGGGACGAGCAGCGTGAAGGTTGAAGACCACGCGCTTGTTGCTGGTGCGCTCGATCTCGATGCGCGCCAAGCCGGCGGCGAACAGCTTCTTCTTGAGGTACTCGCGCAGCTGGTAGTCCTCGACCAGTTGGTTGGCAAACTCTTTCTTGTTAGCGAACCAGCGGGTGTCATAGGGCTTGATGATGCCGACGCGCGCGCCGTGTGGATTGACTTTCTGACCCATTCTTATAATCCCCTTACTTGCGGCTGTCCAGCACCACAGTGATGTGGCAGGAACGGCGCTTTTGGATGTCCATGCGGCCGCGGGCGCGCGGCACACCGCGCTTTTGCGTCGGCCCCTGATCGGCATACACCTCGGCAACATACAGGCTGGCCGGATCCATGCCCAGGTTATGCTCTGCGTTCGCCGCCGCCGAGTTCACCAGCTTGGTGATGACGGGGCTCGCGGCCTTGGGGGTGTACATCAGAATGGCGAGCGCTTCCTGCACATTCTTGCCGCGGATCAGATCAATGACGATCTTGGCCTTGCTGGCGGACATGTGAATGTATTTCAGGCTTGCGCGGGGGCGGTTGTCGCGGTTTTCTAACCGCGCGGCCGCCTTTTGCTTCTCACGAGTAGCCATGGGTGCCTCCTGTTACTTGCTCTTGGATGATTTGTCGCCCGCGTGTCCGCGGTAGGTGCGGGTGGGGGCAAACTCACCCAGTTTGTGGCCGACCATGTCCTCGGTGACATACACCGGCACGTGCTTGCGGCCGTCATGAACGGCGATGGTGTGTCCGACGAAGTCGGGGAAGATGGTCGAAGCGCGCGACCAGGTGCGCAGGAGCTTCTTGTCATTCTTGGCGTTGAGCTCTTCGACTCGCTTGAGCAGCGCCGCCTGTACAAAAGGCCCTTTTTTAATGGAACGACTCATGCTTCTCTCTCCTTACTTACGCCGACGCACGATAAAGGCGTTACTGGTCTTCTTGGGCTTGCGGGTCTTGTGGCCCAAAGTCGGCTGACCCCAGGGAGTCACAGGGCTGGGCATACCGATCGGGCTCTTGCCCTCGCCGCCGCCGTGGGGGTGATCGACGGGGTTCATGACCACACCACGCACCGTCGGGCGCCAGCCCATGTGGCGTTTGCGACCGGCCTTGCCGTAGTTGATGTTCTCGTGCTCGATATTGCTGACCTGGCCAATGGTGGCGCGGGCCTTCATCGAGATCTTGCGAACCTCGCCCGAGGGCAAGCGCACTTGGGCGTAGTCACCCTCTTTGGCCATCAGCTGGGCCGACGTACCCGCCGAGCGGGCCATCTGCGCGCCGCGGCCGGGTTGCAGCTCGATGGCGTGGATCATGGTACCCAGGGGGATGTTGGCGATGGGCAGGCAGTTGCCGGGTTGGATGTCAGCGGCGACACCCGACTCGACCTTCATACCAACCTTGAGCCCTTGAGGGGCCAAGATGTAGCGCTTCTCGCCGTCGGCATAGTGCAGCAGAGCGATGAACGCCGTGCGGTTGGGATCGTACTCAATGGTCGCAACCTTGGCGGGAATGGCATCCTTGTTGCGCTTGAAGTCGATGATGCGGTACTTGCGGGCCTGGCGGCCGCCGCGGTGGCGGATGGTGATGCGGCCCGAATTGTTGCGGCCCGAGTGGGTCTTGAGGTTTTCAACCAGCGAGCGCTCGGGTTTGGTAGCGGTGATTTCCTCAAAGGCATTGCTCGTCATAAAACGGCGGCCCGGCGAGGTCGGCTTGTAAATCTTTAATGGCATCTCTTTTAGCTCCCCTCTTACTCGGCCATGCCTTCGAAGAACTCGATGGGCTTGCTGTCCTTCTTCAGGATGACATAGGCTTTCTTTTGGGCGCGGGTGCGGCCAATGAAACGGCCATAACGCTTGACCTTGCCGTCATTGGAAACGGTGTTGACGCGCGCGACCTGGACATCAAAGATGCTCTCGACGGCCTGGCGGATCTGGGTCTTGTTGGCGTCGGGGTGCACGATGAAGACGTAGCGCTTGTCGGGGATGATGTCGTAGGCCTTCTCCGAGAGAAGGGGGCGGATGATCACGTCGTAGTGGTTCATGCGTAGACCTCCTGGATGGCGCGCAGGGTGTCAGCCGAGGCGACCAAATAATCGGCGTTGATGATGTCCACGACGTTGAGGTTGTTGACGGACATCGACACGACCTGAGGCAGGTTGCTGCTGGCGCGGCGCACCATGTCGTCGCCGCCGATCAGCAGGGCCTTGCCCGTCGCGCCGATGGCGGTCAGAGCGGCCGCCATGTCGCGGGTCTTGCCCGACTCAACTTGCAGGGCATCAACGGCCAGCAGGCCTTGGTTGACCAACTTGTCCGACAGGGCGCACAGCATGGCCAGGCGCTTGATCTTCTTGTTGACCGACACGCGGTAGGACCGGGGCTTGGGGGCAAACACGATGCCGCCGTGACGCCACTGGGGCGAGCGGGTCGATCCCTGGCGGGCACGACCGGTGCCCTTTTGACGCCAAGGCTTTTTGCCGCCGCCGGAAACTTCGGCGCGGGTCAGCGTGCTTTGCGTGCCCTGGCGGCGGTTGGCCAACTGGGCCACGACGACCTGGTGCACGGCAGATTCATTCATCGGCACGCCAAACACGGCGTCGGCGAGCTCCAGCGTGCCGACGGGTTTGCCCGACATGGATAGGATGTTAACGGAAGCCATTCTCGAGGTTCTCCTTACTTAACCGTTGCGCGGATGAAAAGCAGGTTGCCATCGGGCCCTGGAACGGCACCCTTGATCAGCAAAAGACCACGCTCAGCGTCGACGCGAACCACTTGCAGGTTTTGGATGGTCACCTTCTCGTGGCCGTATTGGCCGGGCATGTTCTTGTTCTTGAACACCTTGGAAGGATCGGAGTTGGCCGACAGCGAACCGACCAAACGGTGGGGATAGCCCGAACCGTGGGTCATGCGGCCGCGGTGTTGGTTCCAACGCTTGATGACGCCCGTGAAGCCGTGGCCGCGGGACATGCCCGTGACATCGACGCGGTCGCCATCAGCAAAGACGTCAGCCTTGATCTCGTCGCCAACATTGTAGTCGCCGCAATTTTCCAGCTTGAGCTCGCGGATAAAGCGCGTCGGCACAACACCGGCGACCTTGAACTGGCCCTTGTAGGGCTTGCTGGACAAGTTTTCGCGGCGGGGATCAAAACCCACACAAAGGGCATCGTAGCCCTCTTTGATCGCGGACTTCTTTTGAAGCACGGGGCAGGGTCCCGCCTGAACCACCGTCACGGGCACCGCGCGGTGGTTTTCCAGAAAGATCTGGGTCATGCCCAGTTTCTTTCCGATGATCGCCTTCTTCATTCTCATACCTCCAGGTAACTACTGTCTTAAATAGTGGGGAGCGATTACAGCTTGATTTCGATCTCAACACCGGCGGGCAGCTCGAGTTTCATCAGGCTGTCCACGGTCTTGGGGGAGGGGTTGAAAATGTCGATCAGGCGCTTGTGGGTGCGCTGCTCAAACTGTTCCCGCGAATCTTTGTGCTTGTGAGGAGAACGCAGGATGGTGATGATCTCCTTGTCCGTGGGCAGGGGAATCGGGCCCGTGATAACGGCGCCCGAACGGCGGGCCGTATCGACGATGCGCGAAGCCGATGCGTCTAAGACGGCATGGTCGTAGGCCTTGAGTTTGATGCGGATGCGTTGACTCGCCATGGTGTTCCTCCCTTTGGGCTAAATTCAGAAGCCCTTGTGCAGCTTATCGCGTACATTGTCACCACTGGGTCGTGTGTGTCCACTCTTTTTTGAAGCGGCAACTTTACTGCCGCTCAAATTTTCGCGCACACGCACAGACGAAGCGTCCGCTTTTTACAGCGAACATTGGTTAGTATATAGTAGTCGTCCATGCTTGTCAAGCGTTTTTGCCAAAAAAGCCGCAAAAACTTTTTGTGTCATTTTTCGCCCTCGACTATGCCGTTATGTATATGTAGGAATTTTGCCCCGGGCTCTGCATTTTGCTGAAAATATGGTATAATATCGCGGCCGCTGTGCACAGCGGTATATCGCAAAAAGGAGCCAGAACATGTCTTACGTCCAGGAAGTTTATCAAGCCCTCGTAGCCCGCAATCCCGGCGAGACCGAGTTCCACCAAGCCGCACTCGAGGTGCTCGAGGCTTTGGAACCCGTCGTCGCCGCCCGGCCCGAAATCCAGAAAAACGGTTTGCTGGAGCGCATTGTCGAGCCCGAGAAACAGATCATCTTCCGAGTTCCGTGGGTGGACGACGCCGGCTGCGTGCGCGTCAACCGCGGCTTCCGCGTGCAGTTTAACTCCGCCATCGGCCCCTACAAAGGCGGCCTGCGCTTCCATCCCAACGTCACGCTGAGCATCATCAAATTCCTCGGTTTTGAGCAAATCTTCAAGAACTCCCTGACCGGTCTGCCCATCGGCGGCGGCAAGGGCGGCTCCGACTTTGATCCCAAGGGCAAGTCCGATCGCGAGATCATGGCTTTCTGCCAGAGCTTTATGACCGAGCTGAGCAAATACATCGGTGCCAACACCGACGTGCCCGCCGGTGATATCGGCGTCGGCGCGCGAGAGATCGGCTTTATGTACGGCCAATACAAGCGCATGAAAGACCTGTACGAGGGCGTGCTGACCGGCAAGGGCATCACCTATGGCGGCTCGCTGGCCCGCCCCGAGGCCACGGGTTACGGCCTGGTCTACTTCACCCAAAACATGCTCGCCGCCCGCGGCGACAGTTTCAAGGGCAAGAAGGTCGCCATCTCGGGCTCGGGCAACGTCGCCCTCTTCGCCGCTCAAAAGGCCACCGAGCTGGGCGGCACCGTCGTGACGCTGTCTGACTCGACGGGCTGGATCCACGATCCCGCCGGCATCGACCTGGCCGCCGTTTCCGAAATTAAGAACGTGCGCCGCGGCCGCCTGTCCGAGTACAAGACCGCGACGAGCACCTACAGCACCCAGGGCCGCGTGTGGCAAGTGCCGGTCGACATCGCCCTGCCCTGCGCCACGCAAAACGAGCTGGACGCCAACGACGCCGCGATGCTGATCAAAAACAAGGTCATCGCCGTCGCCGAAGGTGCCAACATGCCCAGCACGCCCGAGGCCGTCGCCCAGTTCCTGGACGCCAAGGTGCTGTTCGGGCCCGCCAAGGCCGCCAACGCCGGTGGCGTCTCGGTCTCGGCGCTGGAAATGAGCCAAAACTCGCTGCGCCTGTCCTGGACCTTCGAAGAAGTCGACGAGCGCCTCAAGGGTATCATGAAGGGCATCTATGATGCCGCCTCGGCCGCCGCCGCCCGCTACGGCCACGAGGACAACCTGGTCGTCGGTGCCAACATCGCCGGCTTCGAAAAAGTCGCCGCGGCGATGCTGGCGCAGGGCGTGGTCTGATCGCCGCAACCTCTCGTTCATTCACAAGAAAAGGCTCTGAACCAAAAATTCAGAGCCTTTTCTCGTCTGTCAGTTGGAGCTGGCACAGGGGGAGCCCCGTATAAACTGCTTATACTATTCAGTGACAAGACCTTTTATTATTTCAAGCACTTCCTTTTGCACAGTTTTCCACTCATAGTTATCATTGTTGATAAGAACATGCTTTATCTTGAGGGAACGAAGTACCAATAAGTCCATTTCTTTTCTGCGTTTGAAAAACTCAACCATCCCACTATATCCGGTTAATCCGTGTGTTATTCCATAGGGGCTGGTCGATACCATTTCTGCTACGCGCTCCCCCCACGGGCGGCCGCCGGATTCCTTGATTCTTTGCTCGGTAATCCGTCTTATGGTTTCGCTTACATCGCTTTGCTGAAGATAGAAAAGGAACGGATTTAGCGCAAGCATACCTTCTTCGAGCGATTTAAAATAGCCGATAATATCCTTTCCCGACTTTTCATAAAACAACATCAACGCAGTAACATGGTCTTGCAAAAAGGCGCATTCAAAAACAGATGTAACGTTGCTCTCACTGTACCTCTTGGCAAAGCCTGCCCATCGCTCCTGCTGATACCTCATAAACAATGCAAAATCAAAACCAGCATTCCACCAAACAGCATTGGGCTGCAAGTGTTGCATAATTACACTTTCTGCTCTGTAATCCTTTTGCAGCTGAATGAGCAAATGCTCCCCTGCCGGGATCATATGGCTACGGATTTTATCTGCATATTGCGGGAATTTACTTATCAATGCACCCAATTCATTCACTGGAATTGCGGCATAACCATCAAGGTTGGCCGGATGCAAACAACCTTCCGCATATAGAAAGGTTTCACCCTTTTCCTTCTGCAAAAAAAGCGTTGATTTGCGCGCAAGCGTAGACTTTCCCGAACCCGGAATACCTTCAAACAATATCAGTTTCGTTTTCATGCATTCCCCTCGCAAAATATAAATCCCCACGCCCACCCATGCCTACCGCGTATACCCATTCTCCCCCATCATCGCCAAGGTCTCTCGGATATATTCCACCGCGGCTCCCGCCATGGCTTCAAACACAATCTGGCCCTTCTCCGCCGTCGCCTTTGTCGGCTCTCCCCACGCGCCTTGAGGCGAGATGTGCCAAATGCCCTGGTAGTTCAACGCGTCGCGCCCAACCGTCGGTTGGCAGTCGACGGCGCGTTCCATGTGCACCAGCTCGGGCGCAGCGTACAGCATCAGCGAGGTTTCCTGCTCGCCCGAATGCAGCTCATCCGTTTCTATCACACCCGTCGCCTGGGCGGCGTCGTGCATCTGCTCGTAGGCCACCCGCACAATGCGCGCGCGAGGGGCGTGGCGGCGGTTGAGCACGCGCAACAATGGCTGGATGGAAAAAATCCCGCCGTGGCCGATAAAAATCACGACATCGCGAAAGCCTTGCTCGATCAAATTTTCGACGATGGCCTCGACGTAATCCGCCAACACCTGCGGCGGCACGGTCACCGAGCCGGGGCGGCCCTGGTGTTCCATAGCATTGGTAATGGGCACCGTCGGCAGGACATAAGCCCCCAGTTGGCGGCCGATTTCCGCGCAAAAAACATCTGACAGCAGCGTGTCTGTGCACAGCGGCAGATGCCGCGAATGCTGCTCGGTCGATCCCAGCGACAAAATGGCCATCTTCGGCCCCGCTTCGCCCAGTTCAAACACGGTATTTCGCGTATCCATCATGCTTTACTCGTACAACAAATCGGTATAGGTCGGCAGGTTCCACAGGCTGCTTGGCACATGCTTTTCCAGCTCGTCGATGATGGCCCGCAGTTGATCCATCGCGGGCAGCACGCGGGCGGCACAGTAACGCGCTTGGGCGGCCTTGTCCTCGCGGGGGCGGTCGTCGATCTTTTTCTCGACATCGGCGGCGGCGGCCATCAAGGCCTGCATCCGCTGATCGGCGACGGAAAGCGCTTGGCGCTCGGCGGCGCTGATGCGCACCCCGGCATTGCTCTTGGCCTGGCCCAGGGCACACAGGTGCTGCACGTGAGCCTGGGCAGCGGGCAGGATGTCCTTGCGCACCATATCCACCAGCGTGCGGCTTTCCATGCGCAGGATGCGGTTATAGCTGTCGCGCATGACGGCAGCGCGGGCACCCAGCTCGGGCTCGGACAGCACGCCGGCAAAGAAGGCGATGTTTTCGGGCGTCACCAAAATATCAATGGCATCAGGCGTCGTCGCCAGCGCGGGCAGTCCCCGCCGCTTGGCTTCGTCGACCCAGTCCTGCGTGTAGTTGTTTCCGTCGAACAGCACGCGCTGATTCTCGTTCCACACCTTTGTGATAAAGGCATGGCATCCCTTTTCGGCATCGCCCTGCATGTGTTCGGCCAGCTCGTCCAGCGATTCGGCCACGGCGGTACACAGAACGGTGTTGAGGAAGGAGATCGACGACATCGATCCCAACATGCGGAACTCGAACTTGTCGCCCGTAAAGGCCACGGGCGAGGTGCGGTTGCGGTCAGAGGTATCGGCGGTCAGATCGGGCAGGGCGTCGAGGTTGGTGTTGTGCACCGCGGGGCGCACGTCGGCAACCTTCTCACCGCGAGCCACGGCACCCAGCAGGGCCGTGAGTTCCTCGCCCAGATAGATCGAAAGAATCGGCGGCGGCGCTTCGTGCCCGCCTAAGCGGTGATCGTTGGCGGCGCTGGCACAGGCCACGCGCAGCAGATCGGCGTGGCGGTCAACCGCGCGAATGACAGCGCATAAAAAGGCCAGGAACAGCGTCTGATCCATGCCCTTGCGCCGCAGTTTGAGCAGGTTGCGGCCCGTCGAGGTCGAGAGCGAAAAGTTATTGTGCTTGCCCGATCCATTGACGTTGGCAAAGGGCTTGGGATGCAACAGGCAACGCATGCCGTGGCGCTCGGCGACGGCGACCAGCTGCTCCATGACCAGTTGGTTGTGGTCGGCGGCGATGTTGGCCGGGGCATACAGCACCGCCAGCTCGTGCTGGGCAGGCGCGGCCTCGTTATGCTTGGTTTGGGCGTAGACCCCCAACCGCCACAACGACTCGTCCAAATCTGCCATAAAAGCGCGGATGCGCTGAGAGATGTGGCCATAGTAGTGATCGGACAGCTCCTGCCCCTTGGGCGGCTTGGCACCAAACAACGTGCGCCCGCACAGCGTGATGTCCAGCCGATCGGCCCCGCCTTGGTGGTCGATCAGGAAATATTCCTGCTCGGGACCGACGGTGGGAATGACCGTGGCATCCTCGCTGCCGATCTGTGCGAGCACCCGCCCCCCTGCCTTGCGCAGGGCTTGCATGGCACGCAAAAGCGGGGTTTTCTCGTCCAGGGCGTGGCCTGCATAGGAGCAAAAAGCCGTGGGAATATATAATGATCCGTCCTTGACAAAGGCGTCACAGGTCGGATCCCAGATGGTATAACCCCGCGCCTCAAAGGTCGCGCGAAGCGATCCCGAGGGGAAGGAAGAGGCGTCGGATTCGCCGCAGATGAGGTTTTTGCCCGAGAAGGATTCCAGCGGCCGACGATCGGGGCCACAGGTCAAAAAGCTGTCGTGTTTTTCCGCCGTAACGCCGTTGAGGGGCTGGAACCAGTGGGTATAGTGGGTCGCGCCCTTTTCCACCGCCCAGGCGCGCATGGCGTCGGCGACGGGTTGTGCGATAGAGGCATCCAGTGGCTGGAGCCCCTGGCGGGTGCGCATCAGGGCGGCAAAGACATCGGACGGCAGGGTTTGCCGCATGACCGTCTCGTGAAAGACGTCCGATGCAAAGGTTTCCGTCACAATGCTCAACTCTACTAATCCTCAAGAAATTTTTGAACGCCAAGAACATAGACGTCCTGACATTTTGTGTCGAAAGCTACAATAACAGGAAGACGGCAAATTGTCAAGGCTCTGACGGCCTCTGTGCCCAAATTTTCGAAGGCGACAACCCGGCTGTGCGTGACACATTCGGCCAGCAGTGCCCCTGCCCCGCCCGGTGCGGCCAGGTAGACGCCGCCCGCCGCGGCCATGGCACACATAGCCTTTTGCGAGCGCGGGCCCTTACCGATAAACACCCGCGCGCCCAGCGACAGCATCAAATCCATATAGGGATCCATGCGCGCCGAGGTCGTTGGCCCGCAACTGCCGATGGGCCGCCCGGGCGGCGCGGGACAGGGACCGGCATAGTAGATGGCCTGCCCCTGCAAATCGATAGGCAAGTCCTCCCCTGCCCTAACCATCTCCGCCAGGCACGCATGCGCGGCATCGCGGGCGGTCAGCAGGGTGCCCGATAACAGCAGCTCCTGCCCCGCGCGCAACTCGGCCAAGGCCTCGGGCAAAGCCGGCAGCATCAATTCTTGGATCATCACAGGCTCCCCGTCGCGTGGCGCGCCACGTGGCATTGCAGGGCGATACCAACAGGCAGGCTGGCAATGTGACAGGGCGCGGTTTCGACCGCCACACCCAACGCCGTCGTCGCCCCGCCAAAGCCCTGAGGCCCGATGCCCAGCGCATTGATGCGCGCCATCAGCTCGGTCTCCAGCGCGGCGGCCTCGGGCTCGGGGTTGGCACTGCCGATGGGCCGCAACAGCGCCCGCTTGGCCAGCAGGGCACAGCCCTCCAGATTACCGCCAACACCCACTCCTACCACCACGGGAGGGCAAGGCGCGCCGCCCGCCAGCCGCACGGTCTCGACGACTTGCTCGGCAATGCCCTCCACCCCCGCCGCGGGATCCAGCATGACCACGCGGCCCTTGTTCTCGCTGCCCGCGCCCTTGGGCGCGACGGTCAGAGAAAATTCTTCGCCCGCCACCCATTGCACGTCCAGAGGCACAGGCGTGTTGTTTTTGGTGTTTTCGCCCGTCAGCGGATGCCGCACTGAGGCCCGCAGATAACTGCGTTCGGTCGCCAACGCCACGCCCAGGTTGATGGCCTGCACCATGTCGCCCTCGACCCGTACATCCCGCCCCAACCGCACAAAACAAGCGCAAAGCCCGGTATCCTGGCAAAGCGGCAAACCGCTCTCCCCCGCCGCCCTCGCATTGTCCAACATCACCCCCAGAGCCCGCTTAGCGGGGGGGTAGGTCTCGCCCTCAAACGCCGTCTGCAGCGCCGCCAAAACATCATCCGGCAAAAACCGCACGGCCTTTTCATACAAGGCCGCCGCCAATTGCGTGATCTGCCCCGCCTCCAAAACTCGCATCAACAATGCTCCTTTACAGATTCAAGGGGAAACAAGCAAACGCAAGCGCCCCTACCCCACCAACCAAACCCTCAGGGGCTTGGGGGCATCTCAATGCCCCCAATGAAAATCCCCAACGGGCGGCATGTACGTCCATTGGGGGCAGAAAAGCGGAGTGCACGCAAAGCGGGCGCGCAGTCTTTTCTACCTGCCGGCAACCGGTTGGAAATGCCCGCAGGCTTTTCCAACCGAAGGGCGGAGCCCGTCGTTTGGGGGGCGTCAGGGGAACCGCGTCGCATCTGGCTAAGACGCTTACTGCTGCTGCCTTCCGGCCCTGACAGGGTTCACGCGGCCAAACCGCGCGGACCTGACGCCCCCCAAACGGGGCTGGCGGGCTACCCCCGCCGCTTGGAAAAACGCTCGACATTCTCCGCCGAACCGATGGCCATGACCAGATCGCCTTCGAAGATGACCTCATCGGGCCCGGGCGAGGCGACGGTGCCGCTTGTCCGCTCGATGGCGACGATGTTCAGGCCATACTTCGCACGGATGTTGGTGTCGCGGAGGGTCTTGCCCACCCACTCCGGCAAGGGAGAGCACTCGACCAAGTGCACGGAGGGCGATAGCGCGAAGTAGTCGGTGATGCCCGAGTAGGTCAGCCGATCGGCCAGGTGGCGCGCGCTCTCGGCCTCGGGCAGGATGACGCGGTGAGCCCCCAATCGGGTCAGCACCTCNGCNTGGTCGGCGTCTTGGGCGCGGGCGACGACGGTGGGCCCGCCGAGCTTGAGCGCCTTGAGACAGGNCAACACCGAGGCGGCCAACGTATCGCCGATGGCCACGACGATGATNTCACAATCGTCCANGCCCAGGAACTCCATCGCTCCCTCGTCCAGCATGTCCTGCTGCACGATGTGCTCGATGTCGGGCGCCAGGCGGCTGANGGTCTCGGGGTCAGTATCGATGGCGATGACCTCGTGCCCAGCCTCGGTCAAATGCAGGGCCAGCGTGGCCCCGAACTGCCCCAAGCCAATGACGGCGATCTTCTTATAAGCCATAAAACTCTCTTACCCCACCATCAGCTTATCTTCGGGCACTTTGGCCGCCGGCTTGCGCTCGCGGCGGCTTGCCACAGCGATCAGCACGGTCAACGGGCCGATGCGGCCCAGAAACATCGCGACCACCATCAGTATACGGCTTGTGGCGGGGAAAATCAAGTTCCCACGCATCAATCCCGTGGTAGACATCAGCGACATGGCCTCAAACATGGCGGTTTCTAACGAGATTTTGTGGGGCGGAGAAAACAACGTCAGCATCAGCACCAGCACCAGCCACAACCCGATCATGATGACAAAAATCGACAGCGCCCGGGCAATGACCTCCGCGCCCAGGCTGCGCTTGCCCAGGCGGGTCTGCTCGTCGTTGCGCATCACCTTGCGCACAAAAAGGCCCAGCGCCAGCGCCGTGGTGGTCTTGACGCCGCCGCCTGTGGATGCCGGCGAGGCCCCGATGAACATCAGCACGATGACAAAAAACGATGCCGTAGGCAGCAGCATCTCGGGCCGCAAGGTGTAAAAACCCGCCGTGCGCGCCGAGACCGAGGCAAACAAGCTGGCCATGACCCGCACGCCCCAAGGCTGGCCACCCAGGGTGTCGGGATTGCTCCACTCGCTGGCCCCAATGGCCAGGGCACCCATCAGGATCAACCCCAGACTCACCCACAGTGCCGCGCGTGTGTGCAGGGACAGGCGCACGGGCCGTTCGTGGCGGCGGGTGCACAGCCAGGCCCACAGGTTGGACAACACGATAAAGCCGATGCCCCCCATAAACACCAACCCCATGATGGTGAAATTGATCAAGGGATCGTCGATATAACCCATCAGCGACTGCGCGCCGAGCAAATCAAACCCCGCGTTGCAAAAGGCCGATACGGCGTGAAAGACCGCCGACCACAGCCCCTGTCCCCAGCCAAACTGCGGCACAAACCGCACCGCCAGCAGGGCCGCACCCAGCAATTCGATGGCCACTGTGAACCCCACCACCTGGCGAGCCAGACCGACGACCGAGTGCATATCGCCCGAGGACAACACCTCGCCCAGCACCCTGCGATCGCGGGTGGACACCCGCTTGCGCACACCGACAAACACCATGACCATAACGGTCATAAACCCCAAGCCGCCGATCTGCACCAGCGCCAGCAAGATGGCTTGCCCGGTGAACGACAGCGTCTCCGCCAGCTCGAACACCGTGATGCCCGTGACGCAGACCGCCGAGGCCGAGGTGAACAGTGCATTGCTAAAGGCCATGGGCTCGCCGCCGGCCGAGCTGACAGGCAACGACAAAAGCACCGCACCAATCAAAATGATCGCGGCAAAGGACAACACGATTTTCTGCGGCGAACTCCACCGCCCCATCCAGGCCCAAAACTTGTGAAAGGGTTTCATGGTCTCCTCGGGAAGAGAAAAATAGATTCAAGCGAAGGGCCGCGCAAAACACCGACACGCCCCTGCCCTTGTGGGCTCGACCCGCAAGCTCGGCATAGGCGTTGACAGGCGATGCTTAGGTGCGAGCAACAGAATGCCGCCCCTGCGAAGTGGAGCGGCGATAAGCGAATGTGGCCGCCCCTGCGTTTGGCGCAGTGCGCCGAGGGCGTCGCACCCTACGGATTGAAAAGTCCGAGATTAGCAGGCACTTGGGTACACGCGGTGGCAAAATGCCCGATTACTCTCCGACAGTAAATGGCTCGAGGTTATTCGGCCGATGCCCGTAGGCCTCGCTGCCCTTGCACACCCCGGCGAAGGCGGGTTTGGCGCAATAGTGGGCGGCGTTGCGCAGGACTTGGCAAACATTAGCGTCGCGGTAGGTGGGGAAGGTTTCGTGACCGGGGCGGAAGTAAAAGACCTTGCCCCGCCCGCGGTTCCATGTGCAGCCCGAGCGGAAGACCTCGCCACCTTGGAACCAGCTCATGAATACCAGCTCGTCGGGCGCGGGGATGTCAAAGCGCTCGCCGTACATTTCCTCGTGGGGCAGGCGGAAGGTGTTGGGCAAACCAGCGGCGATGGGGTGGTTAGGCTCGACGACCCACAGCCGCTCTGCCTCGCCCGCCTCGCGCCACAACAGGTCACAGCCCGTGCCCATCAGCTTTTTAAAGATCTTGGAAAAGTGCCCCGAGTGCAGGGCCACCAGACCAACGCCGTCAAAGATGATCTTGTTCCACAGTTTGGCCACCAGCTCGTCGTCGACCTTATCGTGGGCGGCATGGCCCCACCAAAAGACGACATCGGCCCAGTCGAGATTTTCCTGGGTCAGCCCCTGCTCGGCATCTTGCAACGTAGCCGTGCGGATGTTCAACTCGGCATCCTGGCCCAGTGCGGCGGCGATGGCACCATGGATGGCCTCGGGGTAGACGGCGGCGACTTCGGCGTCGTTGTTTTCGTGAACGAACTCATTCCAAACCAGGCAGTTGATCATGACTTCTTCTCCTTTTTGGCCCCGGCAGCATCGGGGGCTTTCTTGGCGGGCGTTGCGCTGCCGCGCTTTTTGATCTCGATAGCGACGCCGTTGTCATACCATTGCACCTCGGGCTCTTCCTTCTTGGGGCAAAGAGAAGCGTCGATGGTGATGTGCACCAACAGGCTGTGATCCTCGCCGTGCTCAATGCGCACCAGGCCTTCCTTTTCCAAGTGTTTGAGCAAGTCGGAAAACTTTTTGAAACCTAGTGTCTTTTCCTCGAACCCCGGCGAGGCGACGCGCAGGGCGTCCTTAATGATGGAGGGGTTGACGCGGTCGAACCCATCGTCGCGCAGGCCGCAAAGCACCTGGTTGATGGTCTTGAGGGCATCCTCGCTGCTGACCGCCGCTGCCGGGGTGGTCTCGGCAGCCAGGCGCACCTTGAGGTTGTTATTGTCGTCAACGGTGCGAATGCCCTGGGTCTTTTGCTCGACCAGGGCCAAAATCTTACCAAAGGTCGAAACACCATAGGCCTTTTCGGAAAAGTCCGGGCGCAGGCGCAGCAAAATGCCCTTGAGCTCGGAGGCAAACAGCCAACCGTCGGCATCGGAATGCTCGGACAAAATGCGCTCGATATCGCGCATCAAACCCTCGACATCGGCATCGCCCGCAGGCGCGCGGGGCGTGCGGCGGGGCTGGGTGCGCACGCTCTCCAGGAAGATGAACTCATTACAAGCATTGATAAAAATCTCGCTGGCGCACTCCGAGCGGCTGATACCCAGCACCTTTTTGCCCATGGATTTGAGCTTACCGACCAGGGGCGTGTAGTCGGAATCGCCCGAGACGATGCAGATGCAATCGATCAGGGGGTTGGTGTAGGCGACCTCCATGGCATCGATGACAAGCTGGATGTCCAGGTTGTTCTTTTGCCGCCCGCCGTAGCGGATGGAGGGCACCGCCGCAAAGGTGTTTTGCAGCAGGATGGGGTTAAGCTCGGCAAAGTGCTCGGTATAACCGTACACCTTGCCGATAAAAATATCACCGCGAATTTTGACCTTCTCGATGATGTGCTTGAGCGTGGCGACTTTGCAGCCGGCATTCTCAAGATCGACAAAAACTGCGTATTGACTCAATCGTCAACCTCTTTCTACCAACTGTCGCCAAAGTCCGGTCGGACTTTGGCGACAGGGGTTTGTTGATAAAAAGGGACAATATTCGCGGCAAACCGCGCCTATTGCCCCTTTGCCTTTTAGGAAACTTGCGTGGTGGACAGGAAGTCGCCGCGGATGAAACCAACCTTGCCAGTGTTGGCACCGCTGGTCACTTCGACCTTGTACCAAGTGTACTCGCCGACAGTCTCGGAACCCGTGATATTGACCATCGTATTTCGGCCGAGTTTGGCCTCGACGTTTGCCTCGCCCGTTCCGCCGGCAGTCTTGCGCATGTTGACGTTATCTGCCTTGACCCAACGCACCTCGGCGGGCGTGGCTGTCGCGACTTCGGGCGTGGGGGTCGTAACGGGAATGATGGGCTGGTTCGTGTTGTCATCGCCACCGGGGGTAGGCGTCGCGGCCTCGGGCGTCGGCGTGCCGGCGACTTCGGTTGCGGGCGGCTGCGTATTGCGAGCCGAGTTCGAGGGCATCAGTGAATCGGCCAGCTTGGGGAAGATGAAAGGCAGGGCGACACCCAGCACGACGGCAGCGACGAGCAGGGCGACCACCGGCCAGACATTGTTATCCCGACGGGGAGCGGCGCGGCGCTGGGGCGCCGAGGGCCGAGTGGGCAAATCAGACATATTAAACCTCCAGCAATAAAAAGAAAGAACCACGCGTAGAAAGCGTTCCTCGCTTCCTTTAAGTATGATACATGCCTTCGGGGGCTTTGTCAAGGCACGCGCCGCGCGTTTCACCCGAAAAACACATATGCCTTCACCGAAGGCCCCACGCGCTCACGACAACTTGGCCAAGCGCGGCAGATTCTTTTGCAACAGCGCCACCGCCGCCTTGCGCTCCCGGGGCTCCAGGGCACTTAAGTCACGCAGCGGCAGCAACATGGCCCGCCGCGGATTTTTGCGATACAGGGCAACGTATCCGCTGACCACCCGCGCTGCGCTGATCTGGTCATATTCTGTGCGCTGTTCCTGGTCGCCCCGCAACACAGTGACCCCTGTTTCCCCAATCACCCAAGCCGTGATGGGCTTGCGCCGCTGGGCCTCAGCCGCCTGCCGCTTGGCCGTGGCGTTGATAAACCAAACCGCCACCACCACTGCAAAAGCCGAAAACAAGGCCACCTTCAAAAAAGGCGAACCCGCGGGCAATGTAAAGTGGAAATACAACATCGCCCCAACGCACACCCCCAACCCAATCAACAGGGGTGCCAGCCGCCGCAACGTATCCCGCAGCAAAAACCGCGAAATGTCACTCGCCAGCAACTTGACCGGAATCAAAATCCCGCCATTCTCCTGCTCCATCCGCAACCTCCACTTCGCAAAATACGCCCATGGCCCCGCTCACGCGATGTCGTCACAAACCACTCCAAGCCGCCAAAGGCGGCAACCAACGCGCCCAGTATAGTATATGCCCAGGGTGTCACCGGCTTACGCGGTGATACCACCAACAAACCAATTTCAACCCAAGCCTGATCGGGCCGACGGGGTCCACAGCTCGCGCGACGTCGCCTGACAAGGCGACAGGAGCGTCCACAAATTCTTGCGAGACGGATAGCATAGCGCCGGTAGGCGATATGCGGGTTCTTCAGTTGCACCACTCCGGGGGCGGCGGCCAAGTGTTGATGACATACCCGCTGCCATTACCGTTACCGTAAAAGCTTTCAGGGATGGTGAACTTGGGGATGCGGTTGATCTCGTCGTAGACGAAGGAGGCGTCAAACAGTTCCAGCAGTTTGTCCTTGCGGAAGCGCAGATTGTAACCATCGATGGGGCGGCGATCCATAAAAGTGACGTCGCCCCACTGAGCGAAGAAGGGATTTGCGCTGACGCCGCAGAACATGCGGAAGCCAAACTCCTCGACGATCTTTTGGCGTTCGCCACGCCGCTCAGAGGGGCTGGAGCCAAAACTCCAAATCAGGATGGGCGTTTTGCCGACGATGGGCTCGACCTCGTCCCTCCATTGCTGGCAGTCAGTGCGCACAGCAGCGACGGTCAGTCTGTCGATGTTGATGTGGCCGAAGGTGTGGCTGGCAAATGTCCAGCCCAGCTCCTTGAGCCGATCAGCCACGCGGGTGGCCTCAGCGCGTTCCTGTTTGCGCACGTCAATCGAGTTATAGGCATCGGGGCGTGCCGACAGCCAGGCGGCCCGGGTCGAAGCATTCATGCCCGAGATGTCCAGGCGGGTGCAGTATCCAAAGGTCATGCCCGTGTAGCCCGTCACGGCGATGGTGCCGCGTGCATTGTTAAAGGAAAAGTCGGGGTGCGCCTCGATGAATTTTTCCAGTGCGGGGATGTGCTCGTCATAGGAGCGCACGACCTGGCCATCGACGGTGGTCTCGGCGGCGATGCTGTTTTCCTCATCGATGACCAGACGGCCGATCATACCCTTGCCCAGTTGATCCAGACGATAGTTGACGTCATCCAGCGACAGCACCAGGGGCTTTTTGCCCGCAGGGATCTTGATGGTCGTGACGGGTTTGGATCCGGTGGGCGTCGGCTCCCACAGCAGGTTGATGTCGATGAGCACGTAGTTATTGTTATATAACTGCGTCAACATGCGCTCGAACTCGATGGCGGTCATACAGTCGGCGTCGTTGTTCGCGCCGTTGTTCTCCACCGAAAAGGCGTTCTGGGGATAGACGAGCAGGTTATGCGTGAAGATATGCTCAACGCGGCCGGTATAGTCGACCAGGGTGTGGCTATAGGCCGCCTCTTGGTTTTTCAGTTCGGCGCGGTAGTCGAGCAGATCCTGGCTGCCGGGGATGATGGCCAGGGCCTCGTCCACCATGCGTAGGGCCGAAGCGTATCGTTTGGCGTCGGCTTCGATCCCGGCCGAGGCGCGAACCTCGACCACCAACTCGGCGGAAAACGCCGGCCAAAAACTCACGATATATTCATAACCCTTGGCATCAGCGCCCTTGGTAATGCTGTGGTACAACTCGGCGGCCTCCAGCTTTTGGCCCTGGGCCTTGAGGTTGTCTGCACGCTGAATGTCGCGGCGGGCAGCGATCAAGGCCGCATTGGCAGCCTCCCGCTCGGCAATCAGGGGCTGGGTAAACTCAATCAGGCGGTAGTTATCCAAAATGATTTTGAACTCATCATAGCCCTGCATGTTCTTGGCAAAGTTAGAAAACAGCGTGTCCAGCGAAGCCGCCATCTTGGTGCGGATGGTGTCCTCAAACAGCCCCAGACCCACCAACTGCAATTGCTGATCGCCTTGGATGGGGCCCGTGGTGGTGAAGTGGATAAATCGTTCAACTTGCTTGTTCAGGGCAGCTGTGGCGACAGCATCAAAGTTTTTGCGGGCGCGGCCCTCGGGATAATTGACGATATCTTCATCCCACAGCCGCTTGGCCGTTTTAAAATCCCCGGCCCCGATAGCCTGGGTGGTTTGGTTGAGCACATGGGTGTTCGCGGGGCGCATGATGCGCATGAACAAAATCGTACAAAAGAAAACCCCAACAAACACCGCCAACGCAAGCAAAACCGACGGCAGCATCCGCATTCTGCGGGTGTGATAGGTTCTTAACAAAACACTTCTCCCTTTCCTACATACGAGCCCATGGTATAGGCCTTTATCATTATATCATAACCGTTCCAAAAGGCACAGCCCCCGCGCGGCTATTTCAAGTGAGATAGCGGGGAGTTTTTGGCGAAATCTACAATCCCTCCCGCCCTCGGCGAAAGAGTCACCTTGAAAATTTTTCTGTCAACCTATATACTCTCCCCTGCACTGATGCCCTTGCGGCAACCGGGAGGACGATTGATGATACACGAGGACACGCGCAAGTACTGGCTCGGCACGATGCGATCCATTGCCGATCCCGTGCTAAAGGCCCTGGAAACAAACCAACTCAAGGCCACGCTCCCCAGAGTGTCCTTCGGCGACGATCGCTCGGACTGCGCCTGTCTGGAAGCTTTTGCCCGCACAGCTTGCGGCATCACCCCCTGGTTGTGCGCAATCGGGCTCGACGCCGAGGAAGCCGCCCTGCGACAGCGTTATCTGCACACCTTTGTCACTTGCCTGGATCACGCGACCGATCCCGATGCGCCTGATTATATGAACTTTGACCGCGGTACCCAGCCCCTGGTTGACACGGCCTTTCTCGCCCAAGCCCTGTTTCGCGGCAAGGATGCCCTGCTGCCCCTGCTGCCCGACGCCACGCGCCAAAACTTGCTCGCCGCTTTCCGCGCCAGCCGCAAGATCATCCCCCACACCAACAACTGGATATTGTTCAGCGCCATGGTCGAGGTGGGGATTTTTGTGCTGGGCGGGGAGGATTTTGATCTGCTGCGGGTCAAATACGCCCTGCGGCAGTTTGAGCAATGGTACAAGGGCGACGGCGTATACGGCGATGGGCCCGATTTACACGCTGATTACTATAACAGCTTTGTCATCCTGCCCATGCTTGTAGAGGTTCACCAAGCCTTCGAGGCTATCGACGAGGAAATTCGCGGCGACGCACCCCACATTGCCAAGCGCGCCGCCCGCCACGCCGCCCTGCTCGAGCGTTTGATCTCGCCCGAGGGCACCTACCCCATCGTCGGGCGTTCCATCGCCTACCGCTTTGGCGTCTTTCACCTGCTTTCCTACGCCGCGACGGCCGGTTTTTTACCCGCCGACATCGCCCCCGCCCAGGTGCGTTGCGGGCTGACCGCCGTCATCCGCCGCACCATGGCACACCCCGATAGCTTTGACGACGACGGCTGGCTGCGACACGGCGTGTGCGGTTTCCAACCCGGCCTGGCCGAGGGCTACATTTGCACGGGCAGCCTCTACCTGTGCTGCACAGCTTTCCTCCCCTTGGGATTGTCCCCCGACGCCCCCTTCTGGCACAACACCGCCGCCGATTGGACAGCCAAAAAGGTCTGGGGCGGTGCCGATATGGCGCGGGATACCAGCCTGCGCGGATAATCACTCAACATGCCGCCGCAGTCGATGCAGGGCGGTCTTTTCCAATCTGGAAACCTGTGCCTGCGAGATGCCGATTTCGGCGGCGACTTCCATTTGAGTGTGGCCCAGCAGATAACGCATGTTCAAGATGGTGCGCTCGCGCTCGGCCAGGCGATCCATGGCGATCGACAGGGCCAGATCGCTGTGCAGCGCCTCTTCGTCGCCGTCGGGGATGGAGTCCATCAGGCGCAGTTCGTCGCCGTCCTCGCGATGCAGGGGCTCGTGGAGCGACAGCGGGGTTTGCACGGCGTCCAGCGCCGCCCCGATCTCCTCGGGCGTGACCTCGAGCTTGCGGGCGATGTCGTCAATGCGGGGATTCTCGTTACCCTCTGCAATCAATTCCTCGCGGGCCAGCAGTGCTTTATAGGCCAAATCGCGCAGTGAGCGCGACACCCGCAGGGGATTGTTGTCGCGCAAATAACGGCGGATCTCGCCGATGATCATGGGCACGGCATAGGTCGAAAACCGCACGCCGATGCGGGTATCGAAATTGTCGATGGCCTTGATCAGCCCCACGCACCCCACCTGGAACATGTCATCGCTTGATCCTTGCCTGTGGGCAAAGCGTTGTAGCACCGACAACACCAGCCGCAAGTTGGCCTCAATGAGTTCGTCCCGGGCGCGGGTATCGTGCTCGAACTGCACGCGGGTCAGCAGCGCGTTGGTCTGTTCGTGGGTCAATCGGGGCAAAGTAGAAGTATCGACGCCGCAGATGACAACCTTGTTCACAAGAGGGCCTCCAATAAGTCAGGATGCCCTTAAAGTGCCTGGTTTGCCATGCGGTTTTGCGAGGCCTGGGTGGCGATTTGTGTCGGATGGTGGTGGGGTTTTTTGCAGGGGCATCACCTTTGGCTTTTTCCGGGGGCGGGGCTTTTTGAAAAAAGCCCCG
>JGI994J12354_10000329_pt1 | contig 46822 bp, 44 predicted proteins | sample IntmicLarv3ML3BL_FD_12354 | JGI IMG/M metagenome (IMG submission 12354) | reverse complement strand
ATGTCAAGACTTTTTTTTAAAATTTTTCACAAAAGTGGAGGAAATTTTGAAAAACAAAAAAAAGAATCCCTAAATGTCGGCGTTAGAGATTCCGAAAAACTATATATTATACAAGGAGGAATTTTATGAAAATAGCAATTATGGGAACAGGGTCATTAGGAACTATAATAGGTGCTTTAGTATCAAAAAATGGAGGTAATTGTACCTTAATTGATGCAAATAAAGCACATGTAGAAGCACTAAATAAAAAAGGTGCAACTGTAATAGGAAAGATGCAATTGGACTCCATCCCTGTAAAAGCCATAACTCCTGAGGAAATGGAGGGCATATATGATATGGTTATTTTACTCGCTAAGCAAACATATAATGATGTTGCTCTTCAACAATTATTGCCCCATTTAGATAATAATAGTGTCGTATGCACACTACAAAATGGAATTCCAGAAGAATCAGTAAGTCAAATAATTGGCAGTGAAAGAGTGGTCGGAGGGGTTGTTGGCTGGGGAGCAACATTAAGAGAACCAGGAATATCTGAATTAACCTCAGATATCTCTGCAATGAGATATGAGATTGGGGAAATAACTGGCACAATAACAGACAGAATAAAAAAAATAGAGGAATTTTTATCTTTGGCAGGGACTTGTACTGTTGTTAACAACCTCATGGGAATACGTTGGGCCAAAGTCATTCAAAATGCAACTTTAAGTGGAATGTCTGCTGCCTTAGGTGCTACATACGCAGAAATTTTGGATAATGATAAAGCTCTCACTTGTGCAGCATATGTTGGCAATGAAATAGTAAAAATTGTAAAAAGAAAAGGAATTGAATTGGTAGATTTAGTCCCAGGTTGGAGTTTTTATAGCCTTGAATTTAATAATGAAGAAGAATTAAAAAGCTCCAAAACATGGCTAGTAGAATATTTTAAACCCCACAGAGCATTGAAGGCAAGTATGCTCCAAGACATGGAAAAAAATATCAAGTGTGAAATAGATTATATAGTAGGAATTTGTAGTGGTTGGGGACATAACCTAGATATTCCAACCCCTACATGTGATACCATTGTTGCTATTGTCAAGGACTATGAAACTGGTAAAATTTCAATGCCAACAATGGATTGTCTTGACAGATTTGTATTGTAGTAACTAAATTAAAAGAGAAATCATTTTATTAATAGATTATTGTATATACAATATGGTGTTGGTCTATGACCAACACCAATTTTTTCATGTTGCTTAATTTAAATTAATTCTGAAATCTCTTATTATAAACTATTTCATCATCTCCCATTACTTTGTCCAATTCAACAACTATATTTATATCAGTTGCATTATTTGTTTCTTTATTAATCTCTTCTAGTATTAGTACAAATGCCTTATCAAAATCAAAGTTTTTACCTCTGTTTCCTATTTCTACTTCCACATTTACATAATTTTGATATACATCCACATCATAGCTCTTTACTTTTAGTTTATTTACTCCATCATCTAATATTCTATATTTATATTCTAGAATATTTTCTATTCTGTCCTCAATAATATCACTACTTCTATTAGAAAAAGATATTGCAGATGATAAGATTGCACCAACTATTAAAATTCTTTTGATCATTTTTTATTCCTCCATTATTTAAAAAAGTAATTTTTCATTATTTACTAAAATCTATAACCTATATTTGTTTTTACAAAAGTTTCACTGTCACCTTTTGGTTCATATCGCTTACCTACAGATAAATCCAAGACTATTCCACCTCTTTTGTATTCAGCACCCACAGCAACAGTTCCTTTTCCACCCTCTATATCATAATAAGGTAATCTTCCTGAACCATCAAAGCCTTCCAAAGAAAATTTATGTTCTTTATTTACATCTCCCATTTCATACGAATATTCTGCCTGTGCATATAAATGAATTGGTCCATTTTTCATTCCAATTTTTCCTCCAGTTTTTGGAGCTATTGTTGAGAATGTGTCTCCTTCTATTTTTGCATTCACTGAACTACCATTCTTTTCTTTTATATTTTCATAGCCACCAATACCAGCTCCAATTCCTACATATGGCATAAAATAATAATTATCCCCAAATATTTTTGATATTTCCAAATCCAATTTTACCAAATATGAATTATAATTGGACTTGATATCTCTGTCCAAGAAATTTATTCTTCGCTCTGTATCATGAAAATTGTATTCACCATTCAATCCCAGATCAATATGATAACTATTCAGATCAAATCTTTTGTGAAGACCGACAAATATAGTGTTTATTCTTCCATCTTGTTTGGAATCATAATCCAAATTTGTATATCCATAACCTAACGAACCATATATTTCGTTACTAAATCTTTTTGTTCCTAAAAATCCTATTAATGTAGAATCATAACCTTCGATACCATTTATATCACTGGTATCTCTGTATTCTGTTACTAAATTAAATATGTAATCATATTCAGAACTACTTTCCAATATATCAATATTTGATTTTTCAGATTCATTAAATATTCTGTCTGTATCAAGTACTTGTTTTATCACAGTGGAATATATTGTTGGTGTCAATTCAATAAGATCCCTCTTTAATTTAAACCTATCAGTCACATCTATGGAGTCAATCACCAATTTTCCATCTGCATCCAAAGAGCTATAATATGATGCTGTATAATATTTGTCCAATATTTGTGCCGTTTTCTTTTCAGAACCAACCAAAAATTCAGGTAAAGCAGCTGCACTTCTTACTAATTTTATTGCCATTTTTTCTTTCTCTAATATGTGTTCAGCTGTATATAACAACGAAGAGCTCATTAGTTGATAATTTTCACCAATTTGGATTTCATTACCTTCTATTACACCATCCAAATAATATTCATTGTTATAACTTCCTTTTATTATATCACCAGATACGATTGTTTCGCCATCCAATAAAACATTATCTCCAATCAATTTTCCATAGTCTCCAGTATTTGTTGTTCCAATACTATAGACACCTCTTACTATCACACTTCTTGTTGTATTGATAGTACCATAATTTTCTATGACGCCACCAGAAGTATTCATGGCAGTTATTTGTAACGATACTCCATTACTATCTGTAACAAATGTACTATTACCACTGTTTAGATGGTCAATATTTATGGTTCCATGGTTGATTCCTTTAGAACCCACCCCCACATACATTCCTCCTGATGCTGTTGATGAAACATTTATTATTCCAGTACTCTCATTAATTATCGTTCCTCCATCAGTGGCAACCATTCCGTATGTTCCTGCTCCTGACACGTTAATTGTCCCTTCATTTCTACCTATGGCATTATTACCCACTGCTCTCATTCCTGCACCAGACTGTGTAGATGATACTGTAATTACCCCTGTTCTAGTATTCAGGAAAGTAGAATTTTCGCCTATATAAACTCCATCTAATTTTATTATATTTCTGCCACTGTTCAATATTATTCTTCCATGATTTTCTCCAGTGGAGTTTGCCAACTTTATTCCCACAGAATAGCTATTTAATGGAAGAGGATGATCATCTTCAATATCATATTGTATTGTTCCATTATTTATTACCATAGAATTGGATTGTACCTCAATTCCTGTGGCATTTTCATCGATTTCTATTTTACTATAATTATATATTTTACTATTATTCTTTCCCAAAATTCCCAAAGAATTACTACCTTCCACATCTATTTCCCCATAGTTTTTTATTGTGGAATTCTCGCTTAATATTCCAAAAGAATTTCTTCCGTCCACATCTATTTCTGCTCTATTAGTAATTTCAGAATTAGTGGAATTTATTCCTGTAAAATTAGAAATTCTTCCTTCTATTTCCCCTCTTACTTCCACTGTTCTTCCAGATATTGATAATGTTTGATTATCATCTCTATCTCCTCTTGATATGATATTACTACCAGAAGAGCTACCGCCACCAGAAGGACTACCTCCACCAGAAGAGCTACCACCACTTCCTCCTCCTCCGCAAGCACTGAGGGATACTGCCACTATTGCCAATATTAAATATTTTTTACTATTCTTTAGATTCATGTTTCCTCCTTTCCCATGATTTATAGAAGGATTCTACCATTTCAATGTCTCATCTAAATCTCAATATCAAATTTTTTTCAAATTAAACACTACTTTTACTCCTAATTCAGTGTTTTCAATCTTATAGTAAGAATTATGTAACTCGAATATTTTCTTGCAAACATGCAATCCCAACCCTGATCCATCTTTTCTTGTAGTGAAATATTTATTCCAAACTTTATCCACATTTTCTAATGCTATTTTATTCCCATCATTTTCCACAGTTATTTTTGCATCCTTTTCAAGTTCGTCCACTACTAAAGATATGCATTTTTTTGAATGTTGAATACTATTGCTCAACAAATTAAATAATACTTGCTCAATTTTCTCTCTGTCTGCTAAAATTTCCAATTTTTTACTACATTGAGTCCTAACATGAAAAGATTTCAATTCTTTTTCGTAGATTTTTAATACCATTTCAATCATAGGGTATAGTTTGAATCTTTTCAAATTCAGTGTATCTGTTGTGTCCATGATATTCTCTTTTGTCAGCTCTGATGTTAATTTTAAAAGTCTTTTCCCCTCATTATTGATTATTTTTATATTTTCATCCTTGTCTTTTTCTAATAATAAGTCACTAAAACCAATGATTGACGCCAATGGTGTTTTTATTTCATGCATAAAATATTTTATTTTATCTTCAATCAATTTCTTGTTTCTTTTATTTTCATTCAACTCTATTTTGTATAAATCTATTACATTTTCTAGATTATCGCTCATTTGATATATTTCCTCGTAGAGTTCTTCTATTTCATCATTAGTTTTTTTATAGTTTTTCTTTGTAAAATTGAGTTTTCCTATATTAGTGGAAATTTTCGATATATCTTCAATTGGGACTACAATTCTTTTTTCCAAAATTTTTCTCACGATAGCTATTAAAGCAATTACGAATAAACCTTTAATATAAAAATATGATTTTACTGTAGGAAAAATATCTCTTATTTCTTCATATGCATAAAAAACTATTACATGATAATCATCTATTTTTTCAGATACTACCTTATACTCATCATCGTCATCAGTGTAATTTCCTGTTTCTATATTTTTAACACCATTTTCTATCAAAAATTCAATAAAATCATCTGATTCAGAATGTGCACCATACGTATTTTTTAATTTTTTCACTGTTCCAACCAAAACCTCTTGGGGAAAATCACTGTTAATATACTTATAATCAATATAGACTTTTTCATTTACCTCTATTTTAGTTGGAGCATAGTAATTATCAACTATTTTTATTGCATTGACTTTTATTTTGTCACTATTTTGTATATCAAAATTTTCATCAGAATAAAGATTGTCTAGAATTGCATCCAACAATAATACTATCTCTTTGGAGCTCTCATTTGATAAGACCAAATAAGAAAAATTTTCTAGAGTTTTAATTTCATCGTTCTCCAATATCGTAACAAAAGCACTCTTTTCTTCCTGGTATTTTTTTAATAACTGATAATCTATTTCGTTTCTATTTATTATAAAATCAATATTTTTTAGTTCTTTCACCTTTCTATATCTAAAATATTTTTCAAAATAAATTTCTCCCAAAAATATATCTGTAAATATAATAAAAAAAGAACATATTAAAAGAATTATTGACAATTTGCTTTTTATCTTCATTATTATTTTCTCCTCTCTATTTTCTTCTTTAGATTCAATTCTTTAGTTTAATTCTTTTATTTATTCATCAAATTTATAACCTATGGACTTAATTGTCTTCAAATATTTTTCATTTTCTCCAAGTTTTCTTCTAAGTCTTGTTATTTGCTTATCAACAACTCTATCTGTTCCATCAAAATCATACCCCCATATGGAAAGTAAGATTTCTTCTCTAGTTTTTACAAGTCCTCTATTCTCTTCCAAGTAAAATAAGATTTCTCTTTCTTTGATTGATAATTTCAATTTTTTTTCACTACTGATTACTTCGCCACTTTTTTTGTTTATCTCCAAAGTACCATATCTTTTGCTAACTCCACTTTTGAACACATATCTTTTTACTACTGACCTAATTACTTCTTTTGAAAATGGTTTTGTTATATATCCATCTGCTCCATAATCGTATGCCATTACTTGACTTTTTTCGTCTGAAAGTGCTGTCAAAAAAATTATTGGAACTTCTGTTAAATCTCTTATTTGTTTTGTGGTTTCCATTCCATCCAATACTGGCATCATTATATCAATCAAAATAAGATCATACTTTTTTCGCTCAGAAATAACTTTATCTATCGCTTCTTGTCCATTTGCTGCTTCATCAATTTCTATATTTTCATCTTTTAATATCTCTTTAATCAGTTTTCTTATATAATCAGTATCATCTACCACTAAAATCATATCATCACCTCTATTTTTTCATCTGAACATCTGAATAACAGCTCTTTATCATAATAAAATACATACTTTTTTATCTCTTTTTAAAATTAGAATTATATTTTGGACTTTAATTATTACATAAAATTAAAAAATATTAAAGCTTTTTTATTTTATATTTTTATCTTGCTATGATTTTGTATTTTTTTATGATATAGTATTATATAAAATTTTGAGATAAATTTGACTTATATTTTTCTGGTTTTTAAAAACCTTTTTTTTATGTTAAAAGAAAGATTCAGAAAATAGAGATTTATAGAAACTTTTAAAGCTGATTTTGCTTAGATAATTTATCTAAAATATTTACAAAAATTAAAAATATTTTTTAAATTTCCATAAGACATTTTCAGGACATATTTTTTTGTAATAATGTCTTATAGAAATTAATATGCAACACATGAGGTGAAATAAATGAAAAGAATTTTGTACTTAGCACTCCTTATAAGTAGCATGGCTTACACCAAGACTGTAACCCTTGACTCACTTTTAAACCACGTATCCACCACTTCCTACCAAAACGAATTATATCAAATCAGACAAAATAATAATAAAACCAGAGAAAGATACTACAAACTAGATACTTGGAATGGGGTAGATGTCTCTGTTAACAGTAGATATAGTGATAATGAAGATGCCTGGCAAACTACAGCTAGAGCTTCCATTGGTCCATTTTATGTGGAAGGTACCCAAGATTACGATAATGATGATTATGCAACTTTTGGTGCAGAAAAAAGTGTCAAAGATCTGATTTATTCTAGAAGTAAAAGTCAATTAAAAAGATTAGATATGACCAAAGAAATTGACCAAATCTCCTATTTGCAAGATATAGAAAATCAAAAGATAAATCTTGTCAATCTTTATAAAGAATATAAAACAGCAGAATTAGAATTAAAAATCAAACAAAATGGTATTAGAACATTAAATAGTGAAGTATCAAAATTACAAACTTCTTACAACCTCGGTGCTATCCCAGAAATAGAATTAAGAACAGCTAAAACTAGTCTTAATAATTTATCTCTTGAAAGTAAAGTCCTTGAGGATAATCTGGATAAAATAAAACAAAGATTTTTGTATGATTTCAATATTAATTTGGCAAATACATCCTTAGCTGATATTACTGCCAAAAATGTAAAGCTTGATGAACTAGTGCAAAGATATGGAACAAAAGAGCTTAACAGGCAAAATTTGGATATAGAAATCACCAAAGAAAGCTTAAATTATTTGACATATGATGATAAAATGCCCGAAATTAAACTTGGAGTAGAAAGAAGCACCAGAAATAACGATAATAGAGTGGTCGTTTCATTTTCCAAAAAACTTTTTGGAACCAATATAGAATTGGAAGAAGAAAAAGCATCTCTTGAGGAAAAGGAGATTAGATACCGCCAAGCTACCAGAGATAATGAAAGTGAAAAATTAAAAATATACAATACTTACAATGGTTATCAAAAAGATTACGAAATAAATATCAATAGAGCTAATCTTGAGAGACAAAAATATGATATCAAATTAATGGAATATTCCACTGGTAGTATCACATATCTGGATGTTATGGAGTCCTTTGATAACTACTTGGAATACCAAGTGGCTGCTGAAAGAGCCAAGAATAACCTTTATGGATACGTATATGAGCTAATGATAAGAGGTGAACTATGAAAAACAAGAAAATATTACTAGTAATCTTATTTATATTCCTTATGGCTTTGGGATTTTTCTACAAAAATTCTGCTAAAAATAAAAACTCCAATGCTAGCAGCTCAAACAGGCATAATGCAATGACTATCGCTCCAAGTGTTGGTAGGTCCTATCTATCTGTAGATGGAAAGGTTGAAGCCAATGATACAAAAAAAGTATATGTAGACAAAAGGCTAAAAGTAAAGGAAATCTTTGTCAAAGAAGGTGATTATGTAGAAAGAGATGCAATATTGATGACCTTTGATGAAAACGCAAGAAATACCCTTGTGCGTAATATAGAGAAAGAAAGTCTCAATTTATCAAGACTAAGAAGAAATCTTGAGGTAGAAAGAAGATTACATCAAATTGGTGGAAGTTCTCTAAACTCTGTAAAAGAATTGGAAGAATCTGTAAGATCTTCTGAAATTACCCTTGAAGAATATAACGAAGAACTGGAAAAAACTGTGGAATTGATTAGAAGTCCTGTTAGCGGCACTATTATAAGCCTTACTGCTGAGGAAAACTATAGTGTTAATACAGAACAACCACTTATGGAGATCACAGACTTAACAGAACTTAAAATCCTTTTGGAAATTCCAGAATATGATGTTATCAATGTCAAATTAGACCAAAAAGTGGACATAATGCCTGAAGTATATGAGAAAAAAAGATCCTTTTCTGGACAAATTATAGATATCTCTAAAATCTCTAAAGCGTCTTCATCTACTTCTGAAAATATAGTTGAAGTAGAAGTAAAACCTGAAAGTCCAATAGAAAACCTTGTTCCAGGTTTTAAAGTTTCTGCCACTGTATACTTAGATGCAGGGGAAGAAGGAATTAATATCCCAAAATCTGCTCTATTAGAAGATGAAGGAGATAAATCATTTTATGTCTTTGTAGTTAGAAATAATCTTTTGGAAAAAAGACAAGTTGAAGTTGAAAACATTCTTCAAGGGGATGATGTTTTAATAGCTTCTGGTATTGCAATTGGAGATACGATACTGACAACTCCTAGCATAAATCTAAAAAATGGAGATAAGGTTGAAATAGAAACTAGAGGCCGTCAAAATAGAAACAATGGCTCCCGTGGTGGGATGCCAGGCGGAATGCCTGGAGGTATGCCTGGAGGAGGCGGTGGTCCTCGTAGATAATAACAGTTTAAGGAGCATAATATGATTAAGATAGAAAATTTGAATAAATATTATATAAACGGCGAATTAAAGCTACACGCTCTAAAAAATCTTGATTTTCATATAAAAAAAGGGGAAATGGTCGCTATAATGGGCAGTAGTGGTAGTGGAAAATCCACTGTCATGAATATCATAGGATGTCTTGATAGAGAGTATCTGGGAGAATATATTTTGGATGGAATCAGCGTATCCAATATGATTGAGGACTCCCTTTGTAAAGTAAGAAACCAAAAAATAGGATTTGTTTTTCAAGCTTTCAATCTCTTGCCAAAATTAAGTGCTCAAGAAAATGTAGAACTTCCTCTTATGTATGGCAAAGTTGACAAAGCTGAAAGAGCCAAAAGAGCCAAAAAAATGCTGGAGCGAGTGGGATTAGGAGATAGAACTCACCATAAACCCAATGAGTTATCTGGTGGACAAAAACAAAGAGTAGCCATTGCTAGAGCTTTAATTAATGATCCTGCAATTATTCTAGCTGATGAACCCACTGGTAATTTGGATAGTTTTTCCAAAAATGAAATAATGGAGCTTTTTGTAGAGCTAAATAGAGAAGGAAAAACTGTAGTAATAGTAAGTCACGAACCAGAAACTAAAGAATATGTCAAAAGAATAATTACATTTAAAGATGGATATATCCTAAAAGACGAGGTGATGGTCAAATGAACCTCTTAGAAAGTCTTAAAAGTTCAATCCAATCCCTCTTTGGAAATAAAATAAGATCAATTCTTACTATGCTTGGGATTATCATTGGTATTACCTCAGTTATTACCATGTCAGGTATTGGACAAGGGGCTCAACAAAATATTACAGGTAATCTTAAAGAAGGAGGATATGGTAAATTTACTATATCCATTGATCAAAACGATGTTGAATTTAGACAAAAATATATATTAAACAATAAAATTCTTCAACAATTAAAAGATAGCAATAAATTTAGAGCTGTTAGTCCAAATATTAATTCCCGTTTCTTTCTGAGAGTAAATAACCGTACAGAAGGAATATCTGCCAATGTTACCAATGAAGACTTTGAGCAAATTGATAAAATTGAAATTATATATGGTAGAAATATTCTTCCCTTTGAATATGAAATGAGAGATAGGGTGGTGACTATAGATCACATCACAGCTGAAAGTCTATTTGGAGCTCCAGAAAATGCACTGGGTAATACAATTGAATTAGCATCAGGAAGAAATGCCAGCTATATTTCATATAGAGTAGTGGGGGTATATAGAAATCCCCTTGAACAATTGGTGAAGGTAATGGGAGGACGTCGTATTCCCAGATTTATTAGACTTCCCATTAACACCTATGACAAAATGTTTGCCTCTAGAGTTGGAGAATATAGCACAATCATCGTTGAAGCCAAAAACCCTGAGAGATTGGCTGAAAGTATGAGCGATGCTAGAGATTTATTGGCTGAAATTACAGGCATAGATGATTTATATGAAATAAATACTGTTTCTAATGCCGCTCAATCCTTTGATGAAATACTAACTATGTTAAATATTTTTGTCTCCTTTGTTGCTGGTATTTCTCTTCTCGTTGGGGGAATTGGTGTCATGAATATTATGCTTGTCAGTGTAATTGAAAGGACGAAGGAAGTAGGAATAAGAAAGGCTATTGGAGCCACCAACAAAGATATCATGATGCAATTTTTACTAGAAGCCATTATATTAACTGGTCTTGGAGGAATAATTGGTATTTTACTAGGAGTCACACTTGGTCTCTTAGTCGGTTCTATTGTGGGTATTCCACCTATTTTCATGCCAACATATGTCTTTGGTTCAATGCTAGTATCTACAATCACTGGAATAGTCTTTGGGGTCACTCCTGCCAGAAAAGCTGCCAGTCTAAATACAGTTGAGGCACTAAGAAGTGAGTAAACATATCCAAGATTTAGAATTACAGAGATAATTTAGACAGTAAGACAATTTTTTTATCGTATAATGCACTAAACAGTTATGGCATCTTAATAGTAGGGTGCCATTTTTGATATATTTTAATGTATATAACATCTAACCCCATAAAAATAATGTTCCCCATACTTTGAAAATTCCCAGAATAATTTTTCTTCAAATTATTTTATACATAAGTTCTTTTTTTTTGTAATTTATGATATAATCTAATAATAAAATAAAAACATCTTAAACTAGGGGGATAAAGTGAAAGCTGTAATCCAAAGAGTCAGGTATGCCAGTGTAAAAGTAGAAGACAAAATAGTTGGCAGTATTGATAATGGCCTTTTGATTCTTTTGGGAATCAATCACAATGATACTGAAGGAGAGGCTAATTGGCTTGCTAAAAAAATAATTTCTCTTAGAATTTTTCAGGATGAAAATGATAAAATGAATTTGGGGTTGGATGAAGTTCATGGGGAACTTTTGGTAATTTCACAATTCACTCTCTATGGTGATTGTATTAAAGGGCGAAGACCTGGTTTTATTGATGCTGCTCCTCCCAGTATTGCTGTCCCTCTCTATGAAAAGTTTCTTGAAATTTGCAAAATTTCTGGAATAAAGACAGAAAGTGGAATATTTGGAGCAGATATGAAAGTGGAGCTTCTAAATGATGGACCAGTCACTCTCATTATTGATACTAATAATGTCAAGAATTTATAACTCACCATTAAAAAATATAAAAAGGAAATATAATGGAAGTATTTAGCGAAGTTTTCGGCTACACCAAAAACAATGAGGAAATAAAAATATTCACCCTCAAAAATAACTATCTCGAAATAGAACTCTTGTCCTATGGAGGAATTGTAAAAAGTATTTTAGCTCCTGACAAATCTGGTAACATGGAAAATATAGCCTTAGGAATGGATAATATTCTTGATTATGAAGAACGTTCTCCATACTTTGGAGCTTTAGTGGGAAGAATAGCAGGAAGAATCTCCAATGGGGATTTTTTCTTGGGGGAAGAACACTATTCTCTCACCCAAAATAACAATAATATTAACACTATCCATGGGGGTGATAATAATTTTTCCAAAAAAAATTGGAAAGCTTTGGAATTTGAAAAAGATGATACTATTGGTGTGGAATTACAACTATTTAGCTCACATTTAGAAGAGGGGTTTCCTGGGAATATAAACATAACTGTAAGATACACCCTAAAGAATAATTCTCTTATTATAGAGTATCTAGGAAATACAGACAGGCCTACCTATATGAATCTCACCAATCATTCATATTTTAATTTAAGTGGTAACTGCAAAACTACCATAGAAAATCATATTTTGCAATTGAATGCAGACAAGTTTACTGTGGTTGATAACATGACTTTACCTGTTAACTTGAAAAATGTAACTGATTCTCCCTTTGATTTTAGAAACCCAAAACTACTCTCTAATGCTCTACTTTCAAAGGATGAACAAATCTCCATTGTTGGTGGTGGAATAGACCATGGATTTATTATCAATGAAGATTTGCAACAAATGGTTTCTTTTTTGAAGGATCCAATTTCAGGAAGGACTTTAAAAGTAGCCAGTAATCAAAAGATGGTGGTAATCTACACAGGAAATCATCTCGACAAAATAGGTAATATTTCTGGTAATATTCCTTGCAAAAAATATCAAGGGATCTGCTTTGAAACTCAGGATTATACTGATATATTTAGGTTTGCTCCAGATAAAGTCACCATATATGATAAAGATAAAAATTATTATCAAAAAACAGTTTTTACATTCGGAATAGATTAACTTTTCAATTAATTATACTGAACTAATTATATTGAGTTAATTATATTGAATTGGTTGCATTTAAAATTTTATAATAGTATCTTAAAATACTAAATTTATATAAAAAAAGGGGATATTTCATGTTAGGTTTAATTATAAATGGTGGAGTCATTGTCCTTGGATATCTTTTAATAAGATACGGACTCCTTCCAAAAGTCCTCAAAAATCATACAGAAACTTTTCAGAGTGTCTCGCTATGCTTTATGCTTATGCTTCTGGGTTATAAAATAGGAATAAATGAAAACGTACGAAATAACATTCACATTTTAGGGTTTAAATCCCTAGTTATTGCGGTCATCGTTGTCCTTATGTGCATACTTTTTGTTCATATTTTTTACAGAAGAAAGTGGTCAAAATGATAAAAATAATAATTTCAATTATTGTGGGAGTTATTATTGGAATATTTGCTCCAAATGATTTTATTTCAACTAATATTGATAACTTTATCAATATTGGACTTTGTCTTCTCCTGTTTTTCATTGGAGTAGATATAGGAAAAAATGGTGATATTTTTCAGCAGATGAAGTCCCTTAGTAAAAAACTGCTTCTATTACCTGTTGTAATCACTATAGCTTCGCTGCTTGGAGGAATTGTAAGTGCTCTGGTTCTTGGGATTTCCATTGGTGAAGGACTTGTTTTGTCAGCTGGTATGGGTTGGTACTCCTATTCCTCTGTGCTTTTATCCAAAACTGATGTTTCCTTGGGAAGTATTGCCTTTATGGCAAATGTATTTAGAGAATTACTGGCAATTCTTATCATTCCCATTGTAGCAAAAAAAATAGGTTCTTTAGAAGCAATTTCCACTGCTGGAGCTCCTTCAATGGATTCAGCGTTACCAGTTATTAATAAATATACTTCAAGCGAGAATTCTATTATTGCCTTTTATTCTGGGTTTATAATAACATTGGTCATACCAATCTTGCTTCCATCAATTATTCTGATTTTTAAATTATAATTATAATAAAATATATCAGAGAATATAAATAAAAATTATTTATATTAAAAAACAAATACATTCAGGAGGTAAAAATGGATTTTTTTGAAAATTGGGAAGAAAATCTATACAACAAAGTCTTTGATGAGACATATGAATCTCTTTTGATTCAATATAAATCTGGTGAGTCAACCATAGATGATCTAGAAAGAAATACCCAAGAACAACAGCAAATTTTACTTAATACTTTTCATGAAGGTGCAACTAAGTCAGCTTATCATAATGCAGTGGTGGATGCTCACCAGTATGTTTTATCTTTAATCACAAGTGGTAAAATAAATATATAGCAGATTTTTTTTCCAATAACTCTTCTCATCTGCCTATATATCTTTTAATAATAAGGAGACCTAAAATGAAGAAAGTTTATATATTATTAGCTCAAGGATTTGAGACAATTGAAGCTCTAGCTCCCTTTGATATCCTCAAAAGATGCCAAGTAGATGTAAAAACTGTCTCAATTACAGATGATCCTAAAGTTACATCTTCCCAGGGAGTTACTGTCATTGCAGATTTGACTATGAATAATTCTGACTTGGAAGATGGTGACATGTTAATCTTACCTGGAGGTGCCCCTGGCTATATAAATCTTGGAGAATCTCAGAATGTAGGGAATATATTAAAAAAATATTACCATGAAAATAAATATGTTGGAGTTATTTGTGGTGCTCCTACAGTTTTGGTAACAAATAATATTGCCAATGACAGAAAATTGACTTGTCATAGTGGTGTTGTCTCAAAAATGGGTAGTTATAATTATGTCGGAGGAAATACTGTGATTGATGAGAATTTAATCACTGCCAATGGGGCAGGAAGCTCTTTAGAATTTGGGTTTTTGTTAGCAAGCCTTTTGGTTGATGAAGATACTGTCAATCTTGTAAAAAAGGGAATGGAATTAGAATAATAAATTGAGGTTGATTAATATGCATATTACTTTGTATAGGAAATATAGACCTAAAGATTTTGAAGAATTGGCTGGTCAAAAAGAAATAGTAAAAACACTGAAGGCATCTTTAAAAAACAAAAGAACTTCTCATGCATACCTCTTTGCAGGACCAAGAGGATTGGGAAAAACAACCACTGCAAGACTCATCGCTAAGGGAGTAAATTGCCTTGAAAGTGATATAACTGATGAACCTTGCAATAAATGTCATAATTGTCTGTCTATTAATGATGGAACATTTATCGATATGATTGAAATAGATGCTGCTTCCAATAGAGGAATTGATGAAATCCGGCAGTTGAAAGAAAAGATAAACTATCAACCCTCCAGCGGAAGAAAAAAGATATATATAATTGACGAGGCTCATATGCTGACAAAAGAAGCTTTCAATGCTCTTTTGAAGACTTTGGAAGAGCCACCAGAACATGTTATTTTTATACTAGCTACCACAGAGCCTGATAAAATACTTCCAACTATCATCTCTAGATGCCAGAGATACGACTTCAAACCTGTTTTTGTTAACGAAATGAAAGAAAGATTATCTTATATTGCCAAGGAAGAAAAAATTCAGCTGGAAAATGATGTTTATGATATGATTTATGAAAGTGCCAGTGGAGGAATGAGAGATTCAATTTCTATTTTAGAAAGACTGATGATTACTTGTCTTGGAGAGGAAATAACGGTAGAAAAATGTGAGAAAATACTTGGAATTACACCTACTCAAAAAATGAAAGACTTCTTAGAGCATCTTCTTAATAAAAATATAAGAGAATCTTTTAAAAAGCTTGACGAATATTGGAATGAAGCAATGGATATCGAAACTTTTTTTAAGGATTTTGCTAAATATTGCAAAAACCTAATAGGAAAAGAAGAGCTTTCCACTGAAAATGGTCTTGATGTAATTGGTTGTGTCTATGAAGGACTTAATCAATTTAAATATGAAGAGGATAAAAGATTGGTAGGTTATGTAATTATCAACAAAATCCTTAACCAAAAGAAAGAAGTGGAAATACGAGAAAAAATAATAGAAAGAGAAGTGGAAAAAGTTGTTCAAGTAGGTAATAGTTCCAATTCAGATTCAGCCACTATTGAAGATATCAATGTTTCAATTGAAGAAATAAAAAACAAGTGGGTAGATATGGTAGAAGAGGCTACAAAAATTAAAATTACACTGAGTGTTTATTTAAAAGATGCTAAACCTCATCATTTAGATAAAAATATTTTGTATATAGCCTTTGACAAAAAAGCTAAATTTTTCAAAGAAGCCATGGAGCAAAAAAACTATAACGAAACCTTCTTAGAAATTGTCAGAAATAGGATTCATCCCAAAATTTTTATCCATTACATCACAGTTGACAGTGGTCCATCTGATACTCATGATGTGGAAGATTTCACTGGACAAAAAGTTGTGGATTATTTCACTGGAGGGAGGAAATAAGCACATTAATCAAAGATTTTAGGAGGTATTAATGAGATTTCTTTCCTTGATTTTTACAATTTTACTACTGGTTTTCCCAGGGTATAAAATTAAAAAACTTTTACCCCTTACTATGGAAAAAAGGATTATGTATAATCTCATTGGGTGTGCAGTATCGTACTACATTGGTATAAATTTTTTAATATTTTATTTGTACTACTTCACTCTCACAGAGGTAATGTATTCAGTCTTTGACGAATACCATCCCTTAGATATATTTGATAAAATTAGTATTGCCTCAATCATAATGTCCACACTTGCTTTTTATTTGGTATACACACATAGAGATTTTTTAATGTCTTCTCTAGATATTGATGGTGCTATTTCTAATTTAGAAAGAATGTCAAATCTTTCCAGAGACGATGTTATTATCCAGTTAGAAAGAATCAAAGAAAGTTTTTTGGCTCTTGTGATTTTCCCTTGTATATTCATCACCAATATATTCATCTATGCTCTAAACGAAAAAAAACAGTATAGAGAATGGGAATTATCTCATCCTTGGATTTTTATCTGTGGGATTTTATTTCTTTTCAGAGAATTTTTATTCCAAAACAATTTTTTAGTTACCAATGGATTTGAAATGGTAAAATTTATTTTTACAGTATATGGTATCAAATCTTTATATAAAATTTTATGTCAAGGATTTCAACCGAGAAAAAATGCGTTCTTTAACATTATCTTAATTTTTGTAGCACTTAGAATTCCTATGTTTTTCTTTACATTGGGAATAATCAGTAACTTTAGCAAAAACTTTTTCAACAAAAAAAATTTTAAAGGAGATTGATCAAATGGCAAAAATAAAAGTTATTCTTTTGGAAGATGTAGCAGGGCAAGGAAGAAAAGGGGAGATTGTAACTGTAGCAGATGGTTATGCTCACAATTTTCTTATCAAAGGCAATAAGGGAGTCCTTGCAACTGCTGAAGAATTACAGAAGATAGAAAATAAAAAGAAAAAAGAAGCTAAGAAAAACCAGGAAGAAAAAGAAAAGGCAATTGAATTAAAAAAATTGCTTGAATCTAAAAAATTAAAAATAGAAGTAAAAATTGGAGAAAATGGAAAATTATTTGGTGCTATTACCAATAAAGAAGTATCTCAATCTATTGAAAATGAATTTAATGTTTTGATTGATAGGAAGAAAATTGACTGCAATATCAAATCCATTGGAGAACATCAAGTAGCCGTGAAATTACATACAGATGTGAAAGCTGACCTTGTTGTAATTACAGTGGGAAACTAATTTTTATAAAGATTGCTATGTAATTTCTTAGGGTGTTTCAAATTTGTTATTTGATATCACCATTAAGAAATTAATTTTATGGAGGTAGTTATCTAGTATGTTAGAAATGGATAATTTGAAAAGGATTCCCAGCAGTATTGAAGCAGAGAAGGCTCTATTATGCTGTATTTTGTTGACTCCCAAAAGATTTGATGAAGTATTGGAAATCACAAGTAGTAGTGATTTTTATAAAAAAGCTCATCAAAATATATTTGATGTCATGACTCTAATTTACACAGAAAATAGCATTATTGATGGGCATTTAATTGTCGAAAAACTAAAGTTGAATAATAAATATGAAGAAAGTGGTGGAGAGGCAACTCTTTATGAAATATTAGAATCAGTTTCCACTGCAGCCAATATGCTGTCCTATGCTCAAATAGTAAAAGAAAAAGCTATCTTGAGAAAATTAGGAGAAGTAGGAACCAAAATAGTGGAAATGGTCTATGATGACTATGAAGAACCCGAAACTATCTTAGATAAAGCAGAAGGTATGATTTTTAAAATTTCTGAAAAAAATGAATCTAAAGATGTGGTCTCAATCAAGGAAGCCATGCTTGAAGAAATGATTCGACTAGACAAAGTTTATAAAACGAGAGGTGTCATTACTGGAATTTCTTCAGGATACCTTGATTTTGATAGCAAAACTAGTGGGTTTCACCCTTCAGATTTGGTTATCTTAGCTGCAAGACCAGCTATGGGAAAGACAGCATTTGCACTAAACTTAGCTCTCAATGTTGCAAAAAAAGAAAGAAAAACTGTATTAATTTTTAGTTTGGAAATGCCAAAGACTCAATTGGCTCAAAGACTTCTTGCTGTTGATGCTAGTGTTGAACTATCAAAATTGAGAAGTGGTTATCTAAAAGATGAAGAATTGGGAAGTATTGGAGCTTCTATCAAAGGATTTGGAGATACTAAGATTCATATAGCAGATACTCCTTCTATGAATGTATTGGAAGTAAGAACTATTGCCAGAAAATTAAAAGCCTCTGGTTCTTTGGATATGATTTTTATAGATTATTTGCAATTACTAAAAGGTACAAATCCAAAAGAAACCAATAGACAACAAGAAATTTCGGAAATATCCAGAGCATTAAAGGGAATCGCAAGAGAATTGGATATTACAGTGGTGGCTCTCTCACAATTATCTAGACAAGTTGAAAGTAGAAATGATAAAAGACCAATGTTGTCGGATTTGAGAGAATCAGGTGCCATAGAACAAGATGCTGACCTTGTTATGTTTTTGTACAGAGATGAGTATTATAACGAGGAAAGCGATCAAAAAGGTATCACAGAGGTTATCATAGGAAAACAAAGAAATGGTCCCACTGGTACTGCTAGATTAAGATTTTTTAGTGAGCTCACAAAATTTGCTAACTTAGAACCAAATGAAGACAGATATATTGAAATATAAAGGGTGAATGTAAATGAAAAAATTTGAATTATTGGCTCCAGCTGGAAATATGGAAAAATTCCAAATGGCACTACATTATGGAGCTGATGCCGTATATCTCGGAGGCAAAATGTTTAATCTGAGAGCTGGAAGCAATAATTTTTCTGATGAAGAACTTGTTCAGGCAGTTAATTATGCACACAATCTTGGTAAAAAAGTCTATGTCACATTAAACATTATCCCACACAATGATGAGCTTAATCTTTTACCTGATTATATTAAATTTTTGGATGATATCAAAATTGATGGTGTGATTGTTGCTGATTTGGGAGTGTTCCAATTAGTAAAAGAAAATAGTAATATTCCCATAAGTGTTAGCACCCAAGCAAGTAATACCAACTGGCTTTCTGTAAAAATGTGGAAAGAACTGGGAGCAAAACGTGTGGTTTTGGCCCGTGAAATATCTTTAGACAATATAAAAGAGATTAAAGAAAAAGTCCCAGAAATAGAATTGGAAGTATTTATCCATGGTGCTATGTGTATATCTGTCTCTGGAAGGTGCCTCTTGAGCAATTACTTCACTGGAAGAGATGCCAACAGAGGAGATTGTGCTCAATCATGCAGATGGAAATACTCTGTGGTAGAAGAAACCAGACCTGGTGAATACAATCCTGTCTTTGAAGATGATAGAGGTACATATATTTTCAGCTCAAAGGATTTATGCACCATTGAATTTATTGACAAAATATTAGAAAGTGGAGTAGATTCATTAAAGATTGAAGGTAGAATGAAAGGAATCTATTATGTAGCCAATTGTGTAAAGGTCTATCGTGATGCAATTGATATGTATTATTCAGGAAATTTTAATTACAATCCCAAGTGGCTAGAAGAATTACAGTCGATTTCACATAGGTTATATACCAGTGGTTTTTATCTTGGAAATATTGGAGAAGATGGTCAAAATTATAATGATAGAAATTCCTATAGTCAGTCTCATCAGTTGGTGGCTAAGGTCATAGAGAAATTACCCGATAATCATTATTTGCTTGCTATTAGAAATAGATTGGAAGAAGGAGAACAACTAGAAGTTGTAGCTCCTGGCTTAGGGATAAGAGAGATTACTCTACCCAAAATGACTTTAATTGAAAAAAACAATAAAGAGAGTGAAATTATAGCAGCCAACCCAAATTCCACAGTGAGAATAACTCTTGATACTCCATTGGAAGTCTTGGATATGTTTAGAAAAAAAGTATAAATGAAATTTATAAAACATTAAAAAAGACTGATCTAACTTGACCAGTCTTTTTGCTTGGCGATTATTTTACTTCTACAAAGCCTTTCCAAAAATCATATCTGGAATAAACAAAACTACATCCCTAAAAAATATACAAATACATACTACTATAACCACTGCTATTATAAATGGAATTGACTCCTTCGCTGTTTCCTCTGGTTTACATCCCATGATACTCGATGTGGTGTACAATGCTATTCCCACAGGTGGTGTCATTATCCCCATCGTTACAATGGTCATCATTATAATACCAAATTGAACAGGATCAACTCCAACTCCCCTTACCACTGGAAGTAATATTGGTGTTAATAATAAAGTGATAACCGTTGTCTCTACAAACATTCCGCAGATTATTAATATTCCAATAATTATTAAAAGTAATATGTATTGGTTACTGCTTGCTCCAATTAAGACACTAGCCATTTTTTGCGGTATACTATCATATACTATTCCATATCCAAAGATTCCAGATAATGCCACCAATATCATTATTACCCCAATATCCTTTGCACTGTCTTTCAAAGTAGTAATGAATAATTTGAAGGTAAGCTCCCTATATATAAATACTCCCACAAATACAGCATAAAAGGCTGCAAAAGCTCCAGATTCTGAAGGAGTGAATATTCCAAATCTAATTCCAACTATTAGAATAACTGGAAATAATAATGCCCAAATACTTTCTCCAAAGGCTTTTATTACTTCACCAAAACTGACTTTTTCCTTTCTTTCTGGTAGATAATTTCTCTTCTTAGCTGTAATTCGCACTGTTATCATTAATGCAATCATCATCAATATTCCAGGAACAATCCCTGCTGCAAATAATCTTCCTATGGATACCTCTCCAATGGAACCATATATTATCAATCCCATACTTGGTGGAATGGTAGCCGTAATAAGAGAAGAAATACCGTTTACTGCTGCAGAGTAACCCTTTGAATAACCTCTCTCTGTCATGGATGGTCCCAATACTCTACACTCCATTGCTGCATCAGCATTGGCCGAACCTGATACCCCCCCCATTAAAGTGGACAATACACATGATACTTGAGCTAGATTCCCATACATATGACCTGTTAAGACATTTGATAGTTTTATTAATCTTTTGGTTATCCCTGTATTATTCATCAAATTTCCAGCAAAAACAAAAAGTGGTATTGCTAAAAGTGTAAAACTTTGAGTAGAACTAACTACTCTTTGTACAGCTATGGAATAGGGTAAATCCGGTGTAATAACAAAAAACATTGTTCCTGATATTCCTATGGCAAAGGCAACTGGCATTCCCAAAAGCAATAAGATAAGAAATACTGTAACAACAACTCCCATTATATTGCTTCACCTCCCTTAACAGTGGAACCCTTACCTAGTAATTTTAATATAATCGTAATTATCATGAGAAACGATCCAACTGGAACACTAATTGTTGCCCATGAATAGCTTATTCCCAATGTCTGAAATAATCTCTTGGAATTTGCTATACTTAGTGGAATTCCATATCTTATAAGCATTCCTAAAAAAATAATGACAAAAACATACCAAAACACATATAAAAATTTTCCAACTTTTTCTGGAAATCTTTGTACTAGCATATCAACACTCACAAAATCAGCATGTCTCAAAGCCATATCAGCACCCAAAAAAACAAGCCATGCAAAAAGTAAAAGGGAAACGTCTTGTCCCCAATTAATTGGTTTTTTTATAGTCCTTGCTATTGCTGACAAAAATACCAACGAGGTCATCGCAGCTAAAAGTGAACATACAATTAGCTCTTCTATTTTACAAAATGATTCGTAAAATTTTTTCATTTTTCTCTCCTTGTATAATACATTTATATTGCATATCAATTCTAGTGACAAATAGGCTGAAACTTTCAGCCTATTTGTCTTAATTAATTTTTACTGCTTAATTAATTTTTGCCAATTTCTTTATATATCGTATCTCTCAATTCCTTAAACCCTAGTTCCTCATAAGCCGCTTCAGCTGCTCTTTGGAAACTTTCTATATCAACTTCTACTACTTCCATTCCACCCTCAACCATTCTATTTTCGTAATCATCTGCCACTGATTCAACTAGTATAGCATTTTTGGCAGCTGCCAGTTTACATTCTTCTATCAATATTGTTTTGTACTCATCTGGTAATCTATTAAACCAACCTTCTCCAACTATAATTCCATTTACCAATTGGAAATGAGCAGTTTTATTTATGTATTTTACTACTTCGTACAATCTTTGACCATAAGATGCTGTATGTTGGGCTTCACAACCATCCAATGCCTTAGATTGAATTCCATTATAAGTATCTCCCCATCCCATAGCTATTGGTGTTGCCCCCATAGCTGCCACTGATCTTGCCCACACAGGTGCTCCTGGAGTTCTCACTCTAACTCCATTCAAATCTTTTGGAGTTTTTATAGGTTTGTTAGTTAAAAAATGTCTTGCACCATCATACCAGTTAAAAGATAGCACTCTTATATCATTTTGAGCTGCCAATTCATCTTCCCATTTTTTGAATACCTCTGTTTCTGTTATAGCTAGGACATCTGAATAGTTATCTGCAATATATGGCATTCCAATTATACCAATATCTTTTACATAATTTCCCATACGTCCGCCATCAGTCAATACTCCCACATTAACTCCTTGAGTAGCTTGCTCAATAACATCTTCATCACTTCCCAATTGAGCAGATGGATATATCTCAATAATTAAATTCCCATTTGTTCTTTCTTTTACAGCCTCTGCCCATTCTTTGAATCCTTCTACCATTGGACTGGTCTCATTCAATTGAGTGGACATTTTTAGAGTATATGTTCTATCTGTCCCAAAAACCATTGAACTTGCTAAAATGCATAATAACGTACACAAAGCGAAAATTTTCTTCATTTTTTCCTCCATAAAATTTTAAATATTTAAATGTTATATACTAATATATATCTCATCTCGTTAAAAAAGTCAAATGATTTTTAAAAAAAATTTGATTTTTTTCAAAATTATTTGTATTATATTTAAGGAGAACATTTCATAAGGAGACTATATGTTACTAAATATAACAAACAGAAGCAATGGAGAAAACTCAAGAAACTATATCTACAAAACAATACGAGAGAATATATTATCTTTGACCTTAGAACCAGGTCAAGTAATAAGTGAGACTGACTTTACTGATATATTTCAAGTCAGCCGTACCCCAATAAGAGAAGCTTTTATCAAACTTAGTGAAGAAAATCTAATTGATATTTTTCCACAAAAAGGGACCTATGTCACTCCCATATCAATGGACTATGTGGAAGAGGCTAGATTTATGCGAACTCATCTAGAAAAAGCAGTTTTATTAGAGGCCATAGCTCATTTTCCAGAAAAATGGATTTTAGAGTTAAAAAAAGTTTTTGCTCTACAAAAGACTCTAATTGAAATAGAATATAATCCATATGAATTTCTAAAATTAGATAATTTATTCCATAAAACTATTTTTGATGGAGTAGAAAAAGGAAGAATTTGGGCCCAAATTGATAATATGAGTACGCATTATAATAGACTAAGAATGATTGATCTAGCAGGAAAAATAAATATTAGCAAAATATTAGAGCAACATGAAGTTTTTATAGAAATTATTGAAAATCAAAACAAAGGCGGAGCTGATATTTCCAAACTATTGACAATTCATTTGACAAATATTTTTGATAAACTTGATTCTCTATCTGAACAATATCCAAATTATTTCATAAAATAAAAATTCACTAAAAAAGAACCTACTTAAAATATAAATTCATAGGTTCTCTTTTTTAATTATAATTTATAGTTTCTCTATCTCACTCCTGCTCTTTGTAAATAGCCTAGTATTTCTCTATTATTGTTCTCTCTGGCAAGAGAAATTGGGGTGATTCCATATGAAGAGTATTGTGGGTTTACCCCTTTGGATATTAATTTTTCTATAACATTTAAGTTATTATTTTTTACAGCCTTCAAATATACTTCTCCCAAAATATTTTCACCATAAATATTAGTTTCTGCTAAATTATAATCAATATTTAGTAAATTCATAATTGCATTGCTATCTTGAGCGTAGAATATTGGGTAATTTCCAATTTCATTTTTTATCTTAAATATATTAGGGTTTGTCTTTACTATTATATCTATCAAATAACTATCATTTCTTTCCACTAACAAAAACCCTAATTTTTCATCAATAGCACTCAGTGGTCCACCTCTGGAATAAAGACCTTTTTCTATTAGGTAATGTGAATACTCTTTGGGTTTGTTACTTATAAAATAAGTCATTAAAGACGTTTTGTCGTTATCTATTACTTCCATTTGGGCTCCATTTGAAATAAGTAATTCCAACATTTCTATACTAGGAGTATGGAATATAGCTGTTTTCCCTGTGACATCTCTTGACTCAATATTCGCTCCCTGATTAATCAGTTGGCTGACTGTTTCCAAGTTATTGTTTCTGACTGCCTCTATCAGTAGAGTTCTCTCTCTGTGATAGTGGTCATCAATATTTAGTCCACTTCTTATTTCTCCTTGGATTATTTCTGTGCTTCCTAAAAAAGCTCCATTATAAACCCTATCAGAAGTTTCTTTGGATATTCTACTATTATTACTGCAACCTAACAGTGATAAAACCATCACCAGAAAAAATATCTTTTTTTTCATATTTCACCTATTCAAAACCAATATATTATTTTTTTTCTGCTCTTTTTCTATCTAAGTCTTTCAAATATTTCTTTCTTAGCCTTATATTGGTGGGAGTAACTTCCACAAGCTCGTCTTCTGCTATATAATCTAAGGCTTGCTCCAAAGAAAACCTTCTTGGTGTAGCTAGTCTTACAGCATCATCACTTCCAGCTGCTCTCATATTAGTAAGTTTTTTTGTCTTGCAAACATTTACCACTAGATCATTTTCTCTATTGTGCTCCCCAATTATCATTCCCTCATATACTGGAATTCCTGGATCTAAAAATAATATTCCTCTATCTTGCAAGTTATTTAATGCATAAGGAACAGTTACTCCACCTTCAAGAGCAATTAATGCTCCTTTATTTCTCATGGGAATATCCCCTTTGTATGGTTCATAATCATAAAATGATTGATTTATTATACCTGTCCCCTTGGTATCTGTCAAAAATTCATTTCTAAAGCCTATAAGTCCCCTTGCAGGCACTTTAAATTCCAAACGGGTATACCCGTCATTTCCAGGAGTCATAGAAAGCATTTCGCCCTTCCTAACTCCCATTTTTTCTATAACAACGCCAGAAAAGGCATCATCTACATCAATTAGGACCATCTCAATTGGCTCCAACCTCACTCCATCCTTTTCTTTATATAACACCCTTGGTTTTGATACTTGGACTTCAAAACCCTCTCTTCTCATGTTCTCAAGCAATATAGAAAGCTGCAACTCCCCTCTTCCCTTGACAATAAAGGCATCTGTATTCTCTGTAAGTTCCACTTTCATGCTAACATTGGTTTGCAATTCCTTTTCTAATCTTCCCAATACATGACGTGAAGTGATAAATTTTCCATCTTTGCCAGCAAAGGGTGAATCATTTACCATAAATGTCATTGCTAGGGTGGGCTCATCTATATCTATCAGTGGTAACGCCACTGGCTCATTAATATCAGCTATAGTTTCTCCAATATCTATATTTTCAAGTCCTGCCACACAAACTATATCTCCAGCACTGGCTTCTTGCACTTCAACTCTTTTTAAGCCCTCATATCCATACAAAACAGATATTTTAGACTTTTTCATTGTCTCATCTCTCTTTATAAGGATAACTTCTTCGTTTCTTTTCATTGTTCCATTGTGGATCCTGCCCACAGCCAACTGTCCAACATAGTTATCATAGGCAATACTTGTGATTAAAAATTGAAGGGGTTTTTCTGTATCTCCATCTGGGTCTTCTACATTTTTTAGGATACATTCAAATAATGGTGTCATTCCTGTATTCTCATCTGCAAGTTCATCTTTGGCAAAGCCTGCTTTACCAGAAGCATATATCACTGGAAAATCCAATTGCAATTCATTGGCATTTAATTCTATAAATAATTCATAGACCATATACAAGACATCCTCTGGTCTTGCATTGGGTTTATCTATTTTGTTGATGACCACTATTGGTCTATGCCCTTGTTCCAAAGCCTTTTTTAGTACATACTTGGTCTGAGGCATTGGACCTTCAAAGGCATCCACCAGCAACAACACTGAATCAACCATTTTCATGATTCTTTGCACTTCTCCACCAAAGTCAGCATGTCCTGGGGTATCCACAATATTTATTTTGTAATCTTTATATCTAACAGAGGCATTTTTGGAAAATATGGTGATCCCCCTTTCTCTTTCTATATCATTGGAATCCATCACGCAATCCACTACTTTTTCAAGCTCATGCGTTCCAAAGGCTCCCCCTTGCTTCAGCAGGCAATCTACAAGGGTGGTTTTTCCATGATCAACGTGGGCTATTATTGCTATATTCTTAATTTTCATTATTTTTCTTCATCTCCTAAAAATAGTTGTAGTATTTTAATTTATTATTTACTTAGTTATTTTTTCAAACCTATCTAGATTAATTAAATCTTTATTAATTAAATCTTTCTCTAATCAGACCCATATTGGTTCTTTAATCTTTAACTCTCAATCTCCTTCTCTTCTGATTTCTATAATAACTACTTCTTGCACATTTTCTAATTTTCCATCCATATTTACTGCCACATTTTCATTTTCATCTTCATTCTCAGGTTCTTCATTCTCAGGTTCTTCTTTTTTCTGTTCTTCTTCTACTTCTTTCTCTTCCTCCCCTACCTCGTCTTTTTCGTTCTCTTTCGCTTCCTCATTGGGAGGATCTTTCTCAATCATAGAATAAATATTAGTGGGACTCCAAAGTATATATTCTTCAATTCCCAAATCTTCCAAAGCCTTTATCTGGTCTTGGATTTGATCATATCCATATCTAATGTGTCCCTTTACCCATCTGGCTGTGAAGGCTTGTAGCCATGGTCTTATTAAAGACGGATCTGCTATATTTTCATTTCTGTTTATTTCATCTCTAACACATCTATAGACTGTGTTATATGGATCTGCATCTGGAATTGCTACCCCATAAACACCTGGATTGTAATGGCTTGGGTATATCATTGGACAAATGTAATCTACTGCACTACTCACTGATTCCCAATACTGACCAATATTCATATCATCCAAAACGCTTCCTACCTGACCATATACATCTGCTGCTATGTATACTTCTAGAGGCTCCAAATGCTCTCTCGCATACTTTAAATATTGTTGAATTGCCACTGGCTTTGATTCATTTTGAGAATTTCTATAATCAATATTGGCATCAGCCCTGCCTCCTCCTGTGGCTGGAAATCTCACATAATCAAACTGTATTTCATTAAATCCTACCCTTGCAGCCTCTTGAGACACTTTGATATTATACTCCCAAATATCTCTGTCATGAGGAGAAATCCACACTACTTTATCTCTATCTGTATAGGGACTATTTGTTCTTTTATTAAAAATGGCTTTCTCTGGATTCTTTCTAGCATAGGCCGAATCTTTAAAGGAGACGATCCTTGCTATTGTATAAATATTATTTTCCTTTAGTTTTTCCATAAAGGTCTCAATATCCTTTATTTGGTTGTATTTGTTGGGAGAATCACTATATTCTTCAGCAAATTCCATATTAAAAAGTAAATGCCCATCATCATTTTTTACATCAATTACAAATGCATTTATTCCAGTTCTTTTGGACAGAGCTATCAAATTATCAACCCTAGATGTTAATCCAGCTGAAGGTCCACTCACATATATACCCTTTGCCTTTATTCTTGGGTTGTTTTTATAATTAGTCTTCGGTATGTGGGTAAAATCTAAATCTTTCCAAGTATCAGGTAATAATTCATGATAATTGTCTGTAACATCATCAGCCAAAATCCACCCTTCAATTTCTTCTTGATTTTTCTTATATTTTACTTTTTTCCATTGGGTAATTATATCTTCCTGTTCTATTGTAACATTTCCTTCTTCATCTTTGACTTCAATGTCCTCTTGAGTAATAATATCTAGTTCGTCCTCTTGTATTACCCTTACTCTCCTTGAAAGGGTATCAACAGTCTCAGATTCTATATCTGCATCACTATAAATTTTTAAATTGGAACTTTTTGTATAAAAATTATTACTTGTATCAAAAGTCTCCATTTCTCCTGAAGCTTCATCAATATCTTCTTCTAAAGGCTGATTTTCTTCTGTATTTTTACCCTCATCTGATAAATTTTCATCTTCCCTTTCTTTCTTTGAAGAATTTTCTTCAAAACTTTCTCTCTTTCCTAATATTAATTCTTTTAAAGAATCAATACCAGAGACATTTCCCTCTGCCAAAATTTTCATAGTATCAATATTAGCTATCAATAATACTAGATAGCTCCCTATTAAAAGTATGATTCTTACTACAAATTTATTTCTCTCTTTTTGCACAAATAAAGAACCTCCTAATTTTCCTCTCTATACTATTCTATCTTATTTGTCAAAAATATTCTACTATTAATTTAATATTAGTAAAATTTTTTGCGGTTTATTTCAGTATTTCTTTTCCTTAAGTGCCCATTGAATGAAAAAATATCATCTAAATATTATTTTTTTATATAATAATTTTATAAAATTTATGGTATACTATAGTCACGTTATATTATAAAATTTTATTTTTATTAATGGATGAATTGTGTAATTAAAGATTTTTCTTTTCTACCAATTCTTTATCTGTAGTCTTTAAGGAGGGCTGTTTTATGAAAAAAGTTTTTATAGTTGGTGCAGGTCAAATGGGTCTTGACATCGGCCAAGTAATGTCTAGAAGCGGTTTAATTGTTACTTTTAGGGATATGACTGATGAAATTTTAGCAAAATCTAAAGAAAAATTAGAAAAGGGTTTAGATAAGTTGATTTCCAAAGGAAAATTAGATGATGCAGGAAAAAGTGCAATAATGAATAATATTTCTTTTACTACTTCATTGGAAGATGCAAAGGATTCTGATTTGGTCTTGGAAGCCATAATAGAAAATCTTGAAATCAAAAAAACTCTTTTTGCAGAATTAGACAAAATTTGCAAACCTGAATGTATTCTTGCTACAAATACTTCGTCAATTTCTATCACTCTAATTGCCAATGCAACTGCAAGGCCAGATAAATTTATAGGAATGCATTTTTTCAACCCAGCCACAGTAATGAAACTTGTGGAAGTTATAAGAGGATTAAAAACATCTGATGAGACATTTAATGCTGTTTATGAATTATCCAAACTAATAGGAAAAGATCCTATTGAAGTAAAGGAAGGACCAGGATTTGTTGTTAATAGAATTTTGATTCCTATGATAAATGAAGCTGCAATGGTCTTTGAAGAAGGCTTGGCCAGTGCAGAAGATATTGATAAAGCAATGATGTTGGGGTGCAATCATCCTATGGGCCCTCTAGCTTTAGGCGATTTAATTGGTCTAGATACTTGTGTACACATTATGGATACATATTATTCTGAGACTCAAGACCCAAAATATAGAGCTTCTAGGTTAATGAGACAAATGGTCAGAGGTGGAAAATTAGGTAGAAAAACAGGTGTTGGATTTTTTGATTACACTAAAAAATAATTTTCTAATCTAAATTAAAGCTGTTGCAAAGGCAACAGCTTTTTTAGTGTGGAATATAAAAATTTTGATATTTGTTAAAATTTTTGTTGAAATTATTTTAAATTTATAAGATAATAGCTTGTAGTTAAATTTATTTTAGAAAAAACGAGGTAATCTTTTGGGAATAATAAAGATACTTGATGAATCAGTTTCTAATATGATTGCTGCTGGTGAAGTGGTAGAAAATCCTGCCAGTATGATAAAAGAATTATTAGAAAATTCATTGGATGCAAATAGCCAAAATATAATAATTGAAGTCAATAACAATGGTAGAAATGTGATAGTAAAAGATGATGGTAAAGGAATGGTAAAAACTGATCTCTTACTGTCCATAGAAAGACATGCTACCAGTAAAATCTTTTTAAAGGACGATTTATTTAAACTTTCAACCTATGGTTTTAGAGGAGAAGCTCTTTCTTCCATAGCTGGTGTTTCCAAAATGTCAATTAGCTCCAAGACAGAAGATTTGGAGGTTGGGAATTACATCACAGTCTTAGGTGGAAAAATTACCTCAATAAAAGAACTCAACATGAATCATGGGACTAATATTGAAATTAAAGACTTGTTCTTTAATACTCCTGCTAGACTCAAATTCCTACGGAAGACCAATACGGAGTATGCCTATATAAAAGATATTGTCATGAGAGAGGCCCTCACCAATTATAATGTGAGCATCACTCTCATTCTTGATGGTAAAATTTCCATAAAGACTACAGGTAATGGTATCGAAAACACAATTATCGAAATTTTTTCTCTAACAACTCTCAAAAATTCCAAAAAATTTGAAAATGGATACTTGGGAAATTCTGCACTTTTCAAAAATAATAGAGATTCTATTTTTGTTTTTGTTAATAACAGACCTGTCAAATCTAAATTGATTGAAAATGCCATTATTGATGGCTATTATACTAAATTAATGAAAGGAAAATTTCCATTTGCTATATATTTTTATACTGTTAATTCAGAAAAAGTCGATGTTAACGTCCATCCTTCCAAAAAAATAGTAAAATTTTCCAACGAAACAAATGTTTTTGGGGAAGTTTTAAATAGTGTTAAGCACGCCATAGAATATGATGATGATTTTATTTCCCCCAGTCTTTCAGATTCCTTTGGCGAAACAAATAGCGAAGAAGCTCCCTTGGAAGACTCTCAGATATCTTCAAATAAAGATTTATTAATAGAAAACTATTCAAAAGAAGATTCTTTAAAAGAAAAATTGGAAATAGATAGCTTTAAAGATAACGAATTTAATGATAAAAAAAATAAAAGTGAAAATAAAATCGAAAGCAAAACAGAAAATAAGAAAAGAGATATTTTTTCCTTTGATAACAATCAAATAAAAACAAAAGAAGAGGCTCAAATATCATTTCCAAATTCTTTTGTAATTAGTAATAATGACTTTGGTCAGGAGGATTCTTCTTTTGATTATAATAATTATATAGAAAAAGAAGGAGCCGTAGACGAAATTAAAGAAGAGCACAACAAAAATATTCTTTACCAAAGTGAAAACAACAGCGAAAACGAAAATAAAAACAAGAATAAAATAGAAAATTCTTCAAATATCAAAAAAAATATAGATTTTAAAGTATTTGGCCAGGTTTTTAATACATTTATTTTGGTAGAAAGAAACAATATTTTTGAAATATATGACCAACACATAGTCCATGAAAGAATTCTTTATGAAGAACTTAAAAATCAGTACCTAGGTAAAGAAATACACAAGCAATTGCTGCTCATTCCACTAAAATTAGAAATTGACATTAGAGAAAAAAATATTATTTCTGATAATATAAATATTTTTGAGGACTTTGGATATAATATAGAAATTATTAACGACAGAGAAATTGCTATTGGAAGTGTTCCTATTATGGATATGAGAAATAGCACTGAAAATATTTTTAGAGAAATTTTAGAAAATTTAAAAGAAAATAAAAATAAAGACATTCGAGAGAGTATTATTATCTCCATGTCATGCAGAGGTGCTATCAAAGCAAATGAAAAGTTGACAACTGATGAAATGATAGATATAATATGTAAGCTTCATGAGATTGGAAAATATACCTGTCCCCATGGTAGACCTATCATTGTGAAGATTCCACTTACTGACTTAGAAAAACTTTTTAGAAGAAAATTATAAATAATTATAAATTATAATTGAAATTATTAAAAAAAAGGTGTATATTTTGAATATAGTTATAGTTTCTGTTGGAAAAATAAAAGAAAATTTTATTTCTCAAGGGATTAATGAATACTTAAAGAGATTAAAAGCTTATACAAATGTCTCCATAATTGAACTCAAAGAAGAGACCAGCATAAAAAACATCGAACTCACAATAATGAAGGAGTCTCAGGAGATAATTAAGACTTTAGAAAAAATTGGTGGGTACAATATTCTTTTGGATATACATGGAAATCTCTTTTCATCAGAAGAATTTTCAAAAGAAATAAATACCCTCTTTGTTAAAGGAAACAGTACTATTACTTTTGTTATTGGTGGGTCCTATGGGGTTTCTAGAGAGCTTAAGACTTATGCTAATATGAAACTTAGTTTTTCAAGATTTACCTTTCCACACCAATTAATGAGACTTATTTTAATCGAACAAATTTACAGAGCATTTAACATATTAAATAATGGTAAATACCACAAATAATATTCTTATTTAGTTTTTAATTTTTAGAAGGTGTTATTTTGTGTTGGCAAAGTAATTCTGTTTACAAATTAATTAAATTTAAATTTAAATTAATTAAATTATAGTAATTAAATTATAGTAACTAGATTTAGTTAATTAAGTTTATAATATAAAAATTGCTTCTGCCAAATTAATTTTGCAAATATTATGACCAGTTATATTTAGGGAGGAATTATGTATTCACAAGGAGAAAGTTTTTTTTACGAAATAAATGATGATGAGGTTGAATTTAATGTACTAGCCAACATTGAATATGAAGACAAAGAATATATTATTGCCGAGAATCTGGAGGGGGATACTTTCATTTTTTTCTACGATGATACCGAAGAAAATATAGAATTAGTGGAATTTGATGTGGAAGCATCTGAGATTATTTCTTATTGGAAAGACGAGTTTGATGAAGATGATAGTCCTGTAGATTTAGGTGATGAGGATTATTATGATAGAGAAGATAGATTGGATACTTCAATTAATGACATTTATTCGGATGAGGAAAAAGGATTCTTTTAATGGAATCTGTTAAAGTATCCATAAAAAGCAGTGATTTGAGTAAAAAAATAACCAAGGAAGAAGTAATGGCAGAGAAGATTCAAAAAGACAATCTTCTTGCTTACTCTTATCTTTCTTCTTTGGGAAAATGTACTTTAATCTATGACAAAATTAAAAATTCCATCCATTTTCAACGACTGGGGGATGTTAACATAAAATTTGATATATTCAACAATAAACATTCCTCTTTTATTTATGTAAATGACCAATTAAAAACTGAGTTTTTTCTTCTAGGAAATAATATCATATACAAAAGCAATTTTCTCAGTTTTAGATACTCCCTATATGATTCCATGAATAATTTAAAAAATAACAACAACATAATAAATAAAATATATATATCAATTGAAGAAATTATATAAACAAAGTTATAGTCTTTTGACAAATGTAAAATCTTATGTGCTATTTAAATAAAATACAGAGTTTTGAAATAATTTTCGCAATTGGTCAAAATAAATTAATTATGGAGGAAAAATGAAAGTAAAAATTTTAAGTTTTTTAGCATTAGCTCTGTCTTTTGCTGGCTGTACTGGTACTGGTAGAGGTACTTCTGGAGGAGGCTCTCTTCCTTCTATACAAACTTCTAGTATACCAAACACTGCTGGAGAAAAATTACCAAAGGAACCCATTGTACTCACAAGCGCAGCAGTTACAAGAATCTTGGATGAACTATCTGCTGACCTAAAAAATGGAAAAACACGTAGTACTGCCACATCCAACAACCTCACTTCCCTTGATAGCTATGTTGGCGAGTTTTTATATATTCCAATAAAAGAAACTGAAGATAAATTTAGAGTCTCAAACAGTCCTAGATCTTCCGTTTATGAATTAACCAAGGCCAATACTAACCTAAGGTTTAGAAGTTTATATGAGGGAAATTTTGTGGTAGATGTTTCTGGCGAGGGAACAGCGAGAAAAATAACTATCAGTAACAAAGTAAAGTATGAATTTAGTGAGAATGATCTTTATCAAGTGATTGCCCAAGATTATAATAACAGAAATTTCAATGCTCTAAAGGATGGAGTTCAACTGCACAAATTAGCTTTCCCTGATAATTCAAGAGCTAAAACTGCATCTCTAATGCTAATGGAAGTGGCAGGTGCCAATAGAGACACCAGAACTGTGAAAAATGAATATGATTTTATTCAAAAAAATAGCTCTTTTACAGCTCAAGATAGGGTTGTAGTAGCATCTGCTTTGGCAAATGCCAGAGTCAATGATGTTAATTTGGATAGAGTCCTCACTACATACTCTTTCACTGAAAAAGATACTAACACAGAAATTGCAAATCTTATTCTAAGCAAAAATGTCGCTGAAAGACATGAAATAGAATTTTTACAGAGAGTGTTTCATGATGTTCCAGATAGAAATCTTTCCAACTACATAGGAAATTGGTATGTAAAAAATGGAAATCCAGCTCTAGGTAATCAATATCTTACTGGTAACCTATCAGGAGTTTCTTCTGGGGAGCTAGCTTCTCTGACTCCAGGTACTACTGATCCATTAAGACAAGTGGCTGAGCAAAATTACGCATCATTTAGGGAAAATTTTCAAAATGGAGAAAGCAATCTAAGAAGTGGTAATTATGCCAGAGCTAGAGAACTATTCCAAGCAGCTCTTGCTTTGAACAGAAATTATGATGAATCTGGTAGATTACATTTTTACATAGGTCAGACAAATTACAACACTGGAAATTATTCTGCTGCTTTGGAAAGCTATAGAACTGCTGCCAATGTGGAAAAGACAGCTGATAGACAAGCAGAGATTTATTATAATATGGGACTTGCCTCTCATGAACTAGGAAATACTACAGATACCAGAAATTATTTGACTTATGTAACTCAAAGATTCCCATCATCTGAATGGAGTCAAAGAAGTATTAATTATCTGGCAACACTCAATTAACATTTATTTATTTAATAGATAAAATTTTAAAGACCAGTGGGTTTTTTAGCCCACTTGTTGCCCTTTAATAAAATTTATAATACAAATAAAAATATATATAAATTAATAATTATGAACTCCATATGAGTTCATCAAACGGCTATACAAACAATAAAATCATCAAGGAGAGTATTTAAGGTGGAAAAATATTTTGATATTATTGCAAAAGATCCAATACTTACTGACAAATGGAAAAGGCTGGAAGAAATAAGAGAATTGGGAGTCAATCCCTTTGGTGGAAAATTTGATAAAAAATACATGATAAATGATGCGCTAAAAGGAAAAGAGGATGATGAAATAACATATAAAACAGCTGGTCGAATTATGTCTCTAAGAGGAAAAGGAAAAACGTTTTTTGCTCATTTAGAAGATATTTCTGGAAAAATTCAAATTTACCTAAAAAAAGACGAATTGGGCGAGGAAGCCTTTCAAATAGTGAAGAAACTCAGTGTTGGAGATATCATTGGAGTTGAAGGTCCTTTGTTTATAACTCATACAGAAGAATTAACATTGAGAGTCTTGGATTTTAAGCTACTTTCCAAAAATATAAGACCACTTCCAGAAAAATATCATGGTCTCACTGATGTGGAAATTAGATATAGGAAAAGATATGTTGATCTCATTATGAACAAAAATGTAAGAGACACCTTTGTTAAAAGAACAAAAATTATCAATGGTATCAGACATTTTCTAAATGAAAAAGGTTATTTGGAGGTTGAAACACCACTAATGCACCCTATTTTGGGAGGTGCTGCTGCTAGACCATTTATTACTCACCACAATACATTGGATATGAAATTATTCATGAGAATAGCCCCTGAATTATACCTCAAAAGATTAATAGTCGGTGGTCTTGAAAAGGTCTATGAATTGGGAAGAAATTTTAGAAATGAAGGAATGGATACAAGACATAATCCTGAATTTACAATGATTGAATTATATGAAGCATATGCTGACTACGATGTTATGATGAATCTTTGTGAGAGTATGATTACATACTTGGCAAAGGAAGTGATAGGAAGCACTGATATAGTATACAATGAAAAGGAATTATCCTTAGAAAATTTCAAAAGAGTACATATGGTTGACTTGGTCAAAGAAATAACTGGTGTGGATTTTTGGCAAGAACTCTCTTTTGAAGATGCCAAAAAAATAGCTAAAGAACACCATGTTCAAATTGCAAATCACATGAATAGTGTTGGTCATATAATCAACGAATTTTTTGAGCAAAAATGTGAAGAAACAATAGTTCAACCTACATTTGTATTTGGTCACCCAGTTGAAATTTCCCCTTTAGCCAAAAGAAACGAAAAAGATCCTCGTTTTACAGACAGATTTGAATTATTTATTGATGCTAGAGAATATGCCAATGCCTTTTCGGAGTTACAAGATCCAGCAGACCAAAGAGGTAGATTTGAATCTCAAGTTGAAGAGGCAATGAGAGGTAATGATGAGGCCACTCCTGTTATTGATGATGATTTTGTAGAAGCTTTGGAATATGCACTACCTCCCACTGGTGGTATGGGAATAGGTATTGATAGACTTATAATGCTTCTAACTGGTGCAGAATCAATTAGGGATGTATTATTATTTCCGTTGATGAGACCAAAGGATTAATTTATTATTTATACAGACAATTTGAGGCGACCTTTCTTGGTCGCCTTGAGATTTAAAAGGAGGAATTTACATGCAGGGCTTATTGATAATTTTATTTATTAATTATATGGGAGTGGTTTTATCTTCTTTGTTGCATCTTCCTATTCCAGGACATGTATTGGGAATGATACTACTTTTTACAGTTTTATATTTTAAAGTACTAAAATTCAATTTAATCGAAGACAGTGGTGATTTTTTATTAAAAAATATGGTTGTTTTCTTCGTTCCTTCCACAGTGGGTCTCATTGACAATTATCATTTGTTAAAAAACGATATATTTAAAATTCTAATCGTCATTTTTATAGCCACTTTTGCTACCCTTATTGTAACAGGTCGGGTTGTGCAATTTTTAATTAAAAAAGGAGGCCAAAAATGATAGAAATTTTCACTGGAAATGTTTTTTTTGGCCTTGTTATTAGCTTTGCCACTGTAGAATTTGGAAAATTTCTATTTAAGAAGTTTAAATTTCCCATTTTTAACCCTTTTTTGGTATCCGTTATTATCATTATAGCGGTTTTAAAAATATTTGATATTCCCTACGCCAATTATATGATAGGTGGGGATCTTTTGAGAATATTTTTGGGACCTGCTACTGTTGTATTAGGAATATTATTGTATAGACAAATAGAGTTTTTAAAGAAATATTTTTTGGCTGTAATCCTAGGAGGTCTCAGTGGTTGTGTGGTCTCGGCTGCTTCTGTTATAATATTATGCAAATTATTTCAAATAGACAAATCTTTGATTTTATCCATACTTCCAAAATCTATCACCACTCCTGTGGGAATTGAACTGACAAATATGATTGGCGGAACAGAATCTATCACTGTTATTGCTATTTCAGTCACAGGTGTAATAGGTGGAATTTTGTCTCCACTTATTTGCTCTTTGGCAGGAATCAAAGAACCAATAGCTGTAGGGGTAAGTATAGGAACTGCCACTCATATGGTAGGTACAAGTAGAGCTATAGAAATAGGAGAATTGGAAGGTGCAATGAGTGCTACTTCCATAGTTATATCTGCCTTAATAACCATTCTAGTGGTTCCCATTGCTGTCAAATTTTTATAAAATGCAAAAAAAAGAACTGCTGAAAAACTAGAAATTTTTTCTAAAATTAAAAGAAAGAAAATAAATATTTATGACTGTATTGTTCTTTTTCTGGGGGGGATAGGATATTACAATGTGTACCGAGCTTCTCAGAATCTTCATAACTTTCTTGAATAATTGGGGGGAGTGGGGGTTCCCCCCACAAAGCGACGCAGTCCCACCACCCTAGCTGGCAAGCTCGCTGTACAACTTGCCAGCTCTGAAAACAAGCGACTTTTACAAATTTTATCTAACATAAAATATTCAAAAAACAGATAAAACAAATAAAATTTCCAAATCTTCATAACTTTCTTGAATAATTGGGGGGAGTGGGGATTCCCCCCACAAAGCGGCGCAGTCCCACCACCCTAGCTGGCAAGCTCGCTGTGCAGCTTGCCAGCTCCGAAAACAAGCGACTTTTACAAATTTTACATCCTTCTAAATAGTAAAAAAATAATAAAAAAATTTTGGATAATTGTATAGTTTTTCAGCAGTCACGAAAAAAAACTTGTTTTTTTTTAACCAATGTTGTATAATGGGATAAATAGACTTTTAATATTCCAAAATGTTATTAAACAGGAAATATAATTATTATAGTCTAATTACAAAATATACAATCATGGAGGTAAAAATGGTAATTACTAACACTATAAAACTCATGTATGTCATACTCTTCTCTTAGAGATAAAATTGCATATATTTTTAATGTGTTAGGTTCTTTTAATTAACATTTGCTCTGATGGTTTGATATAATTTTATTTTAAATTTGTTTATTATAGATTAATTTGATCTAAATTTGTTAATGTTAATTACTAAGTGACCTAAATAGGTTACTTTTTTTTATTTAAGGAGGAGTTTATGAATATTTATATTGAAAAAGCATCTCAATTGAAGGTCAGGCCTAATGAAGACAATCTTGGATTTGGTAAGTATTTTGCTGACCATATGTTCACAATGGACTATGAAGCAGGAAAAGGTTGGCATAACGCCCAAATTATCCCTTACGGACCTATTGTCATGGATCCAGGCTCAATGGTATTGCATTATGCCCAAGAAGTCTTTGAAGGTATGAAAGCCTACAAGACCAAAGATGGAAAAATTCAACTTTTTAGACCTGATATGAATGCCAAGAGAATGCAAAAATCTTGTGAGAGATTATGTATGCCTCAAATCCCAGTGGAAGACTTTGTAGAAGCTGTTTCCGCTGTAGTTCAACATGAAAAAAATTGGATTCCTGGTGCCCCTGGAACTTCTTTGTATATTAGACCTTTTATGTATGGAAATGAAACTATCATTGGTGTTCAAGTTCCTAGATGCTTCAAATTCATTATACTACTGACACCTGTAGGAAGTTATTATCCTGAGGGAGTTAATCCAGTCAAAATCTACGTAGAAGAAGAATATGTAAGAGCTACCAAAGGTGGCACTGGATATACCAAATGTGGTGGTAACTATGCTGCTAGTCTAGTGGCTCAAGAAAAGGCCCAAAAGCTTGGATATACTCAAGTATTGTGGCTTGATGGGGCAGAAAGAAAATATGTGGAAGAAGTGGGAACAATGAATGTTATGTTCAAAATAGACAATGAAATTTGGACTGCTCCTTTGGATGGAAGTATTTTACCTGGTATCACCAGAGACTCTTGTATCCAAATCTTAAAAGATTGGGGATACAAAGTGAGAGAAGAGCCTATTTCTATTGACTTTCTTATGGAAGCTGGAAAGACTGGAAAATTGGAAGAAGCCTTTGGAACAGGAACAGCAGCAGTAATTTCTCCTATTGGGTCACTAACTTATAGAGCGGATACTGTAGAAGTCAATAATTTCAAAACTGGAGTATTAACCCAAAAATTATATGATACTCTTACCAGAATACAATGGGGAGATATAGAAGACACATATAATTGGACTGTTGAGATTAAATAAAATTCCCCTAAATAAAATCATAAATAAAATTATTTAAAAAAAACTTGTTTTTTTTTTAAGATTGGTATATAATAAACAAAATATTTTTTTAAATTTGAAAAAATCATCTGCTTGGTGGTAAATTAAGGGGGTAAAAATGTTAATTACTAACACTGTGAAACTCATATATGTCATACTCGTCTCTGAGAGATAAAATTGCATATATTTAGTGTGTTAGGTATTTAATTAACATTTATTTTACTGATTTAAGATGATTTTATTTTAAATTTGTTTTATGTAGATTAATAAATTAATAATTTATTAATGTTAGTTTTAAGTAACCTAATAGGTTACTTTTTTTATTTTAAGGAGGGGTTTATGAATATTTCTATCGAAAAAGTATCTCAATTGAAAACGAAGCCTGATGAAGGAAATCTTGGATTTGGAAAGCATCTTACTGACCATATGTTTACTATGGATTATGAAACTGGAAAGGGGTGGCACAATGCACAAATAATACCCTATGGTCCCATTTCTATGGATCCTGCCTCAATGGTATTACACTATGCTCAAGAAGTTTTTGAAGGTATGAAAGCCTACAAGACCAAAGATGGTAAAGTCCAACTTTTTAGACCTGATATGAATGCCAAGAGAATGCAAAAATCTTGTGAGAGATTGTGCATGCCTCAGATTTCAGTGGAAGACTTTGTCAACGCTGTCGCAGCTGTGGTAAAATTGGACCAAGATTGGATTCCAACTGCTCCAGGAACCTCCCTATATATTAGACCATTTATGTATGGAAATGAATCTATGATAGGTGTACAAATTCCCAACCATTATAAGTTCATGGTAATATTATCACCTGTGGGAAGTCTATATCCTGAAGGGGTTAATCCAGTTAAAATTTATGTGGAAGAAGAATATGTAAGAGCTACCAAGGGAGGTACTGGATTTACCAAATGTGGTGGTAACTATGCAGCTAGTCTTATCGCTCAAGAAAAGGCTCACAAATTAGGGTATACTCAAGTACTGTGGCTAGATGGAGCAGAAAGAAAGTACGTAGAAGAAGTGGGAACAATGAATGTTATGTTCAAAATAGACAATGAAATCTGGACCGCACCTCTAGATGGAAGCATCTTGGATGGGGTTACAAGGAATTCTTGTATTCAAATCCTAAAAGATTGGGGATATAAAGTGAGAGAAGAACCTATTTCTATTGATTTTCTTATGGAATCAGGAAAAAATGGAAAATTAGAAGAAGCCTTTGGAACAGGAACAGCAGCAGTAATTTCTCCTGTTGGTTCCCTTACTTACAAATCAGATACTGTAGAGATTAATAATTTTAAAACTGGAGAATTAACACAAAAATTATATGATACTCTTACTGGAATTCAATGGGGGGACAAGGAAGATACATATAATTGGACAGTTGAAGTCAAATAAAATTAAATTAAAAATAAAATAAAATTTAGTGGGTAACCTATGGAAATTACAAATTATTTTGAAAAGTTAAAACAATCTTATTCTACTGCTTTTGACATTACTACACCTTATCACCACAATAATAGAGAATTCTTGGGATATGGTTTTTTTTACAATAATTCAAAGAAATTTGTCCTTGTAAAAGAGGCTAAGCTCTGGGAAGCTAACTCATTTGAACATATTCTTTTTATGAAAGAATATAATTTTTCCAAAGATACTCTCGATGAAGCTCATCAACTGATGAGTGACTACATGGATCCAATTCTCATAAGAAAGGGACATAAATATCCTGAGGCAGACCATATGTATTCTTTTTTAACTATTGTTATACTAACCAACAAGGATATTTCTCCAGATTTGGAAAAACAAATTAAGAATTTCAAATTCAAAAAAAATTATCTTTTTACAATAAGGGGCTATGCTCAAGGAAGACTTGTGGTGGTCAATCCCAATGAAAAGGTCTTTATTGCCAATAGAGCAAGTGAAAGCTTAAAGACTTTATACTGCAATTTATTTTGAATTAAAAATATATAATATTTAAGGAGGAGATTATTTTATGAATGGAATGGTATTATTAATAGTTAGTATATGTATTTTGGTCATTGCCTACCTTACTTATGGTAGGTGGCTTGCTAAAGTATGGGGAGTTGACCCGTCGAGAAAGACACCTGCTCATACAATGGAGGATGGTGTAGATTATGTTCCTGCCAAAGCTCCAGTTCTTTTGGGACATCACTTTTCGTCTATTGCAGGGGCTGGCCCAATCACAGGTCCTATACAAGCTGCTGTATTTGGTTGGGTTCCTGTATTTCTTTGGGTAATAATAGGCGGTATTTTCTTTGGAGCTGTCCATGATTTTGGGGCACTCTTTGCATCCATACGTAATAATGGTCAATCAATAGGCGAAGTAATTGCCACCTCCATGGGAAGAACTGCCAAAAAATTATTCATTGTTTTTTCCTATTTAGCATTAATTTTAGTTGTGGCTGCATTTACATCCATTGTTGCCAGCACTTTCAGTGCAACCTACAATCCAGATAGCACTGTAAACCTAGGTCAAAGTGCTCCTAATGCTCGTACAGCCATGATATCCATTTTATTTATTCTTGTGGCTGTGATCTTTGGTCTTTTGGTATATAGATACAAAGTATCTTTAATGCTCTCTACTCTACTGGGTGTTGGTGCTATTATTCTGTGTATGATTATAGGATTTAACTTTCATCCGTTTTATTTGAGTTACAATGCATGGATGGTAATAGTTGGAATATACATTCTTATTGCCTCTGTAACTCCTGTATGGATTCTTTTGCAGCCTCGTGATTACTTGAGTTCATTTTTATTGTACTTTATGATGATTGTTGCCTGTGTTGGAGTAATAGGTAGTGGTATTATGGGCCATGGAAGCATGGCTATTCCAAGTTTTACTGGATTTAGAGATAATCAGCTTGGATTTATGTTTCCAGCTTTATTTATTACAATCGCTTGTGGTGCCATTTCTGGTTTCCATTCTCTAGTAGGTTCTGGTACTAGTTCTAAGCAATTGGATAGAGAGGAAGACGCTCTTCCCATTGCCTATGGTTCTATGCTAGTAGAATGTGCCCTTGCCATTGTTTCATTGTGTGCAGTGGGTTATATATGGAATAATTTTTCTTCTGGGGAAATTAGAACTCCTACTGAAGTTTTTGCTGTTGGTATTTCAAGAATGGTGGCAACAGTTCCATTTTTAAAAAATACAGAAAACGTAGTTTTTTCAATGCTTATCTTGACTGTGTCTGCTTTTTGTTTGACCTCTCTAGATACAGCCACGCGTCTAGCTCGCTATATGTTTCAAGAATTTTGGTTAGAACCTGGACAGACACATAAAGATGCCTCTGGGTTTAAAGTTTTGCTTGTTAATCCATTCTTTTCCACTATTATTACAGTAATTATGGGGGTTGGTCTAGGTATGACAGGTTATACTAGAATATGGCCACTATTTGGTGCTGCCAACCAATTACTTGCAGCCCTTGGATTACTTGCTGTGGCTACTTGGCTTGGTAAACTTGGAAAAAACAATAAAATGTTTTTCTTTCCAATGACTTTTATGATGCTTGTGACTGTTACTTCTTTGTTCATGACAATACAATCAAGAATATCTACCATAACAAGCGGTGATCCTTGGAATATAGCCTTATTGATTCTTGCATTTTTATTGGTTTTCCTTGCTATAATTCTGGCTATTAATGGCTATAAAACGTTAGTAAAACAAAAAAACTCAAATTAATCATTAAAAATAAATCACGAGCTGCATGTAAGTAGTCTTAACTAGATAAAAACACATAAAACAGAAGAAAATTTTCAAAGATTGCTGAAAAACTAAAAATAAAAGAAAAGAAAAATCCAAGTATTCACAACTTTCTTGATTAACTAGGGGGAGTGGGGCCCCACAAAGCAACACAGCCCCCCATTTTTTTCTTTTTTTTATTGAAATTTTTAAATTATTTACTATTTTTGTAAAAAAAGTGATATAATATACTTGAGTATCTAACCATAAAAAATACAGGAGGTATTAACATGTCTATTATAACAATTACAAGTAATAATTTTGAAACTGAAGTATTGAATTCTGACAAGATTGTATTAGTGGATTTTTGGGCAGCTTGGTGTAATCCATGTAAAGCTATCTCTCCAATCCTTGATGAAATAGCAAATGAAGTGGGAGACAAGTACAAAATTTGTAAAATAAATACTGACGAAGAACTTCAACTGGCTAGTCAATTTAGAATTATGACCATCCCTACATTGGCCATTTTCAAAAATAAAGAACTAATTAAAAAACTCGTGGGAGTTCATCCGAAGGAGGATATAATAGCTCTTTTGGAAAACAGTTAGTCTCTTGGGAGGAACATCTTGAAAAACTTTTCTTTTGCATTAAAACAAATTGTTCCGTTACTTTTTTCATATATATTTGTTGGATTGGCCTTTGGAATATTGATAAACGAAGCGGGTTATTCTGTCTTGCGAGCTTTTTTGGCGGGATTTTTTGTCTATGCAGGCTCCATGCAAATAGTTATGATTACTTTTATGGTATCGGGAATGCCACTATATTTAGTTGCAATTAATACATTTTTCATAAATGCAAGACATATGTTTTATGGCATTGGATTTATCGAAAATTTTAAGAGAATGGGCTGGAAATACCCTTATACCGCATTAACTTTAACTGATGAGACATACTCTTTACTATGCTCACTAAAATATCCAGACTATGTAGATGAAGACCAAGTCAATTTTTATATTAATTTATCTTGCCATTTGCTTTGGGTTGCAAGTTGTACCATAGGTGCATTAATAGGAAATGTTCTTCCATTTAATACCAAAGGAATTGAATTTTCTGCCACTGCTCTATTTGTCACTATCTGCATAAATCAGTGGAAAGAGGCCAAATCTCATGCTCCAGCCATCTGTGGAGTTATAAGCGCCGTTGTCTTTCTTCTCATTCTGGGTCCTGAGAGATTTTTACTACCTTCTCTATCAGTAAGTATGATTGTTCTTCTCTTGATGAAAGACAAAATTGCTCCTAAGATGGAGGTTGATAGTAATGAATGATATTTTAGCCTACGATATAGCACTTTTAGTTGTTGTGGCTCTTGTTACTTCTTCCACCAGGGCTATTCCATACTTATTATTTGGTGGTGACAAAAAACTTCCCAAGATTGTAATCTATCTTGGATCAGTTTTACCCTATGCAATTATGATTACGTTAGTCATATTTTGTATAAGAAGTATCAGAATCTCTTTGTATCCTCATGGCTTACCAGAAATTATCTCAATTGGAGTAGTTATAGCTATCCATCTAATCAAAAAAAATACCATTCTTAGCATCGCTCTGGGAACTACAATTTACATGGTATTAATAAGAACTATATTTTTATGATAAGAATAATCAAACAAATCAGAGGAATTTAACCCTCTGATTTATATTTTAACCCAGATTCCTTAGAAAAAAAATGAATCTTCTCCATATTAAACCTACAATATATTACTTCCCCTACTTTCAAATTACTATTTTGACCATTGAACACTTTCATTTTTAACAAAATCTCTTCTGTTATTTTGACATACAAAATCCACTCACTACCCAATACCTCTATCATCTCAATGGTCCCTTCTAAAGCATTATTCTCTCTCTCATTTGAAAAACAAATATCCTCAGCTCTTATTCCCATGATAGTTCCCTTTTCTGAATATTTTTCCAAACTAGAGTGCAATTTTAGAGGTAACTCCAAAAAAATATCTCCATTTTCTAAATAAAATTTATTTTCTCTCTTTACTATTTTTCCTTCCACAAAATTCATCGATGGTGTTCCCAAAAATCCTGCTACAAAGGAGTTTTCTGGACTATTATAAAGATTTAGTGGAGTATCCACCTGCATTATTTTACCATCTTTCAACACACAAATTCTATCACCCATTGTCATGGCTTCCACTTGGTCGTGGGTTACATAAACTATGGTCTTTTTTAATTCCTTATGCAAATTATTTATCATCATTCTCATACTAGCTCTTAGGCTTGCATCCAGATTACTTAGTGGTTCATCAAATAATATTATTTTAGAAGATTTTGCCAAGACCTTCCCTATGGCAACCCTTTGTTTTTGTCCCCCAGATAATTCATTTGGTTTTCTATCCAGCAATTGCTCTATTTCCAATTTTTTAGCTATTTCTATAATTTTTTCTTTTATAATATTGGGATGAATTCTTTCTATCTTCAGGGGAAAAACCATGTTTTCATATACTGACATGTGAGGATACAAAGTATAATTTTGAAAAAACATAGCTACTTCTCTATCCTTTGCCCTGAGGTTACTTACAGGAACATTATCCATGTAAATTTCACCTTGACTAATTTCTTCCAATCCAGCAATCATTCTCAGAATAGTAGACTTACCACTTCCAGATGGTCCCACCAATACCATAAATTCTCCACCTTCTATTTCTAGATTAAAAGAATCTATGGCTACTATACCATTATCATATTTTTTTTGTAAATTTACCAATTTTAGTTGAGCCATAATTTATTCCTTGTATTGTATTTTATTTTTCCAATAATAATTAATTCTATTAAATTATACCTTATTTTTTTATATAATAAAAGACTGTTTTTATGAAGAGTGCTGAAAAACTAAAAGTCTTATGCAAAATTTAAAAATTTTAAAAAAAGCAAATATTCATAACTTTACTTATTAATAAGGGGCGTGGGATGGCTCCCCACAAAGCAACCCAGGATCCCTTCCCAGCGTTAAAAATGAATGGTTATGATAAGATTTATCTTCGTTTAATAATAACCTGAATTCCCGAAAATTATAACGTGGTCGGTGGCTTTACTCCAAGTAGCTCGTAAAGGGTTGACTGTTTCCTGGTCACCTCACCCACACGAAGCTTTTGA
>JGI994J12354_10000328_pt1 | contig 46826 bp, 46 predicted proteins | sample IntmicLarv3ML3BL_FD_12354 | JGI IMG/M metagenome (IMG submission 12354) | reverse complement strand
CAATGAACTTTTTTCACTAAAAAATTTGGAGCGGATGACGAGACTCGAACTCGCTACCTCCACCTTGGCAAGGTGGCGCTCTACCAGATGAGCTACATCCGCAAAAATCTGCGCAAAGCACAAAGCATTTGCGCGAGATTCATTATAACACACAGCTTCTTCCATTGTCAAGAACCTTTTCATATTTTTGCCGCCGATAAAACAAGCTTCACAAAAAGCTCTTCCGCGCCTAAATCTCCTCGTCTGGCGTGGGCGGCTCTGGTTCCTCGCTCCCGTTCTCCTCGCCGTGTGTCGGAACCTCCAGCGTTTGAGAGGGTGTGACAGGCGGTGTGGACACGGGCAAGGAAGGACTTGGCTCCTCGCTGACAAGCGGATCGGGCATTTCCTCCGAATCATCGGGATCGTCCTCGCCTGCGGCAGCATAAAGATCCGAATAGTTCAAAGAACCTCTGCAAAGCGGATATTTTTCAATGTCCCATAGCTGATAGTTCCACATCTGCACATCGCTTAAAAGAAACGAGGCTTCCCTTCCGCGTGTTGAAAATCCGGGAATGTCCACATGGTAATACTCATCGCCAAGCTTTATGATGTTCCAATAGTGGCGGCTCATCTCCCAATCAAAGCTTGTCCCCTGCACCACAATGCACTCAATATCAAAATATGAGCACAAAACCTTAAATGCAAGCGCAAGCCCCTTATTTGTCGCGGAACCTTCAACAATTGCGCCATAAGCTCCATCTGAATAAATGTCTTCTTCATCCGAAAAACGAACCTGCGAATTTAGATATTCCGCAAGTCTAAGCGCAATAAACGCATGGTTTTGAGACGAAATGCCCTCAGCAATTTCAGAAACCTTGTCATTCATAACGTTTGTCATGTTAAGAGCTTGAGAGCCGGAAACGCCATAATCAAACAAAATTTCGTAAATCTGGCTGGCTCCGCTCTCCGGAAAAGAGCTAATTTCAACGCTTGGCTCAAGCGCGAGCACAAGCGGATTTTGGAAATATACCCGCTCAATATAATCTGCAATATAATCGGAGTTCACATCAAGCGAATACATTTTTATGGTCACCGACTCCTCATAGCTCCCCATAGCGTTTTCAATGAACCCTCTAAGCTCCGAAAGACCAACAAGCTCCACAATGCTGTCTATTTCATCCTTTGTGCGCGTGTATGTAATTTTGACCTCCGCCGCGTAATATGAAACAATGCGGCGAAGCTCATAGCTAAGATCCAAAACCGCATAAGCGCCTATCGGCGTTTCATTTTCAATTTCAAGGCAAACCGCTGCCAAGTCATCGCTAATAGAGCCGCGATAGGCGCTAAATTGAAACTCGCCAAGCTCCTGATGGTTTTCAATCATCGCAACAAGCGCCTGCTTTAAGGCACTGTAGTTTTTGATATCCGTTCCAGAGGTGACAACAGCCTCATAGGTGTCCTCAAAGCTTTCGGTGTAATAATACTGCGAGCTATACACAGAGCTGCAAGCACAGAAAAACACCATAGCCGCAGCCAAGGCAAAAATTGTCAAAGTTTTCTTCAGCATTTCTTGCAGCCTTTCTTGTGGCGCTAGCCTTCCAGCGCAATGTTTGTAAAACCTTTCCCAAAAACCTCGCGCGAATCGCATGAAATCATAAAGGCATGCTCGTCCGCCTCTTTAACTATCTTTTTAAGCTCGACAATCTGGTTTTGCTTTATAACGCACAAGATTATCTGCTTTTCCTTGTGCGACCACGCGCCCTCGCCGTGGATAAAGGTTACGCCGCGGTTAAGATGCTCTGTTATCGCGTTTTTAACAGCCTCGCTCTCGTCGGAGATTATATAGCAAACCTTGCTCTTAACACCGCCGGATAAAAATGCGTCCATCACCTGCGTTGAAATATAAATTCCGATGATCGCATACATAGAGCTGTCGTATTTTTTGAATATAATCGCAAATGCGGCAATAACAATCGCATCAAGTGTCAAAATCAGTGTTGTAAAGTTTATGTGCTGGTGCTTTGCCCTCAAAAACTTTGCAACAATGTCAACACCGCCCGTTGTCGCGCCTGTCATATAAACAAGCCCGATTCCCGAGCCCTTTATAATTCCGCCAAAAACAGCCGCAAGCAGCACATTTTTTGTGGCAACAAAATCAATCATGGCAAATAGGTCAACAAAGACCGAGCATATAACCATTCCAAAAAGTGAGCTTACGATAAACTCCGTACCAAATTTCCGCCAGGAAATTATAAAAAGCGGAATGTTCATGACAATGGTCATCACGCCGATGGGCGTTTGTATGAGAAAATTCAAAATCATAGAAATGCCGGTTATACCCGAGGACGGAATCGCATTTGGATAGGAAAAAAACCGAAATCCCACAGCATAGATAGCGCAGCCCAGCATTATCCGCAGATACATCAGCGCATAATACTTAACCTTTTTCTTCATTATTTTTTTCTTCATTCAAATCCTCCAATCCAGCAAAACAGCTTTGCTATAACTTCTTCACAGCTTCCTTGGCAAAATTTTCGCAGCACCTCACTGTTCGTCAATAAGGCTAAGCTGCTGCACCCCCCTGTCTTCGTCCTTCAAAAGCGCGCCAAGGGCTGGAATGCTTCGCATTCGATAGCGCGCATGGTCTTTTATCATTGTATTCTCAAGAAGAGCGGCATAGTCCAGAGAATGCTTAGCTTTTATGTTCATAAGTCCCACGCCCTGCGTCGTCCGGCTAACCTTGCTCTGAAGAAGCGCCGTTGAGAAAATTATCGCGCGCCCCTCCGTTGAAAATGCCGCAATTTCACATTCCTCGCTAATTTGCATAATTGTTTTAAGCTCGCTTTTGTCCGAATATGCGCTAGTTAGCTTTTTGCGATTTGTCTTTGTCGCATATGCCGAAAGCTCAACTCGCGCAACCTTGCCATTTGCGAAAAACATAAGAATATGCCCCGAATAGTCCCCGGGAATCACCATAGACACAACACTCTCTCCGGCATCCATCTTGAGGGCTGTCGGCAAAAAGCTTCCCAAAACGCTTGCCTTGCTGTCCTCAAAATCGCAGGCGCGAGTTTTATAAACCTGCTGCTTGTCGGTGAAAACGAGAATGTCAGAGCGGTTTGTCGCTTCAAAGGTTTGGTATATAAAATCCTCCTCCTTCAGCTTCTGCTCGCCGCTCATTCTGAGCGACTGGGGCGTTATTTTCTTGAAATAGCCCTCGCCTGACAAGAACAGATGCACGGGATAATCCTCCACATGCTCCTCCTCGGAAAATTCCTCAACCTCATCTGAATACACTATGCCCGTTTTGCGCTCTGATGAATGTTTTTTTATAACATCACGAAGCTCGGAAATTATGATGTTCCGGATTCTGCGGCGGCTTTCGAGAATGTCCTCAATGTCGGAAATTTCGGCTTCAAGCTCGCTTGTTTCTTCAACACGCTTTAGGATATATTCCTTGTTTATGTTGCGAAGCCTGATTTCCGCGACATATTCCGCCTGGATTTGGTCGATTCCAAAGCCAATCATAAGGTTTGGCACAACATCCGCATCAAGCTCTGTGCCGCGAATTGTGGCAATTGCCTTGTCTATGTCAAGCAGGATTTTTTTAAGTCCGTTTAAGAGATGCAGCTTCTCCTTTTTCTTGACAAGGTCAAAATAAACGCGCCGCTTCACGCAGTCCGTGCGCCAGGCTATCCATTCGTCCAAAATCTCGCGAACACCCATAACGCGCGGATTTCCCGAAACGAGAATGTTGAAGTTGCAGGAAAAGGTGTCCATAAGCGGTGTTAACTTAAAGAGCTTTTGCATCAGCTTGTCGGGGTCTGTGCCGCGCTTTAAGTCAATCGCAAGCTTGAGTCCGGACAAATCCGTCTCGTCGCGAACATCGGAAACTTCCTTAACCTTTCCGTTTTTCACAAGCTCGATGATTTTGTCAATAATGACCTCAACCGTTGTGCTGTAAGGAATTTCATAAACTTCAATAAGATTTTCGCTCTGCACATAGCGGTAGCGCGCGCGAACCTTAAACCCACCGCGACCGGCTTCATAAATCCCCTGCATCTCGGCAGCGTCATAAATAATCTCGCCGCCTGTCGGAAAATCCGGCGCCGGAAGTGTCAGCATTATGTTGGAGCTGGGGTCTTGAATATAATTTATCGCAGTTTCGCAAACCTCACCGAGGTTAAAGCTGCAAATCTGGCTTGCCATACCAACGGCAATTCCCATGTTTGCCGAAACAAGCACATTTGGAAATGTCGTGGGAAGCAGCGTCGGCTCCTTCGTGCTGCCGTCATAGTTGTCTACAAAATCTGTCGTGTCCTTGTCGATATCCCGGAAAAGCTCCGCGCAGATGGCGGAAAGCTTTGCCTCGGTATAACGCGACGCGGCGTAGGAGGTGTCTCTTGAATAAACCTTACCAAAGTTTCCCTTAGAATCGACAAACGGAGATAAAAGCGCCTGATAACCCTTGGAAAGGCGAACCATTGTTTCATAAATCGTCGCATCGCCATGCGGATTAAGGCGCATGGTTTGACCGACGATATTGGCGCTTTTTGTGCGAGAGCCTGTTAAAAGCCCCATTTTATACATTGTGTAAAGCAGCTTCCTGTGCGAGGGCTTAAATCCGTCAATCTCCGGAATCGCGCGCGACACAATAACGCTCATGGCGTAGGGCATGTAGTTTTGCTCCAGTGTCTGCGTTATTGGCTGCTCTAAAACCTCGGCACGAAGCCCCATCACAGATGGGTTCCCCTGCTTTTTTTTATTAACTTCTTCCTTTTTCTTTGCCATTACCTAACCTCTTTAGCTTTTATTTTTCAATCAAGAGGAGTTTATTTGATGCTTTTTCTCTTAACCTTCATGCCAGAAACAAGGTTTCTCCGACAATGCGGACAAACCTTAATGGTTATAGCCCTGCGAAGAATTCTCGCGTCGCAGTAAGGACAGCGAAGCGCAAAAAATATTATGGCAAATGTAAGTATCATCGTTCCTATTGCCGTATAACCAAAAATGGCAGAAATTGATTTATATTCACCTGTCGTGACAAATGCCACAACACACATAATCGCGGCAGCCATCAAAAGACCCTTTACCACATTTCGCGCTCTAAAAAAATCAAATTTCACAAAAAACACCTCCAAATTATGATATATCAGCCAAGTCAAGAAACTCATGTCCATGCTCGGCAATATGGTTTTTGCGCCCGGGCAAATCATCGCCCAGAAGAAGATCAAACATTCTCGAGGTTCTCTCCGCCTCCTCCGGCATAACCTTTACAAGCCGGCGCGTTTCAGGGTTCATCGTTGTGAGCCACATCATGTCCGGGTCGTTCTCGCCAAGACCCTTGCTGCGGCTTATGGTGCATTTCGCGCCATCAAACCCTGCGACAATTTCACTCTTTTCTCGCTCGGAGTATGCAAACCATGTCTTGCCCTTGCACTCAATCTCATAAAGCGGAGACTCCGCAATATAAACAAAGCCACGCTCAATGAGCGTTGGCGTGAGCCTGTAGAGCATCGTGAGGATAAGCGTTCTAATCTGAAAGCCGTCAACATCGGCGTCGGTGCAGATGATAACCTTGTTCCATCGCAAATTCGCAATGTCAAAGGAGGATAAATCGCTTCCCTTTTTGCTTGAAACCTCAACACCACAGCCCAGAACCTTCAAGAGGTCTGTGATAACCTCGCTTTTGAAAATGCGCACATAATCAGCTTTAAGGCAGTTAAGTATTTTCCCACGCACCGGCATAATGCCCTGAAACTCCGCATCGCGGCTGAGCTTACACGCGCCGAGAGCCGAGTCACCCTCAACAATGTAAATTTCGCGCGCTGAAAGCGCCTTGCTTCGACAGTCCACAAATTTTTGCACGCGGTTTGACATGTCGATGTTGCCGGTTAGTTTTTTCTTTATGTTAAGCCTTGCTTTTTCTGCCGTTTCGCGGCTTCGCTTGTTTATCAAAACCTGCTCGGCAATTTTGTCGGCGTCAAGCTTGTTTTCGATGAAATATATCTCAAGCTTTTCCTTGAAAAATTCCGTCATTGCATCCTGAATGAACTTGTTGGTGATAGATTTCTTCGTTTGGTTTTCATAGCTTGTCTGGGTTGAAAAACAGTTTGTGACCAAAACCAGACAATCCTGAATGTCCTGAAAGCTTATCTTGCTCTCGCTTTTTTGATATTTCCCCTGCTTTTTGAGATAGGCGTCAATCGCGTAGACAAAGGCGGTTTTCGATGCCTTTTCCGGCGCGCCGCCGTGCTCCAAAAAGCTTGAGTTGTGGTAATATTCAATAATATTAACCTTGTTTGAAAAGCAAAAGGACGCCGAAATTTTAACCTTATACTCCGGCTTGTCCGCGCGGTCGCGACCGCGCCGCTCGCTCTCGATAAAAAGCGGCAACGTCAGCGCGTCTTCGCTGGAAACCTCCGTCACATAGTCCAAAATTCCGTTTTCATATTTGAACTCTGTCGTTTCAAAGCGAGAGCCGACTTGATTTCTGAGCCGGAAGGTAATCCCTGCGTTTACAACAGCTTGGCGGCGCAGAATGTCAAGATAATATTCAACGGGGATATTGATGTCCGTAAAAACCTCTAAATCCGGCTTCCAACGAAAGCACGAACCGGTTTTTTTACGGTCTGTAGGCTCTTTTTTAAGCTCCTCGCCTTTTGCGCCGACAACATTGCCCTTTTCAAAATGCAGCTCATATCGAAAACCGTCGCGGTGAACCACCGCATCAAAAAATTCCGAGCTATACTGCGTTGCGCAGGAACCAAGACCGTTTAGACCAAGGGAAAATTCATAATTTTCCCCCTCGTCGTTAGCATATTTTCCGCCTGCGTAAAGCTCGCAAAAAACAAGCTCCCAGTTAAAGCGCTTTTCATTTTCGTTATAGTCCATCGGGCAGCCGCGCCCAAAATCCTCAACCTCAATGCTGTTATCCTCGAACCTTGTAACGGTTATGAGGTTTCCATATCCTTCTCTCGCTTCGTCAATTGCATTTGACAAAATCTCAAAAACAGCGTGCTGGCATCCGTCAAGCCCGTCCGAACCGAAGATAACTCCCGGACGCTTGCGAACCCTGTCCGCGCCTTTAAGCTGCGATATACTTTCATTTCCATAGCTTTGCGCCTTTGGCGTTGGCATAAGCTGTACAACTCCCATTCACATCATCTTAATTATATGTACTCAATTCTAATATTATAAAGCATAAACGCTTAAATTGCAAGAACCCCCAAAAAGCTAAAAAAGCGCAAAGTCAAACAGGGATTGCTAATTATAAAAAGCAATCCCTGCCGCGCCGGAAACTTTGTTTTCTTTTTAATTTCAGTTAAAAGGCGCAAAAGCGGCTCAAAACTAAATAAACCATAGGCTGAATATTAAAATCAGCGGTGAGGTTTTAGATGCAAATAGCTGCAAACACAGCTATAATCGCCGGCACTTGACCGAAAAAAGGATGAACACCCAGAAACATCAAGGAAGATGACTGAATATTTCCGGTCAAGTGTCTTTCTCAAAACACCTCGCCGCTCTGACTAACACAAATTTATTCAAATCGAAAAATTCGTTTTGCAAAGCCGCATAACCGCCTTTTTTATTGGGTCCGAGTTTATTATGGCTCGGCAAATTAAAAATACTACAAGAAAATTATTGAAAATTGTTTAAACACAGCTCCGGCTGAATAGAATAAGGTTAAGAGCTCGCAAAACAGCAAATTAAACGGAGAAGTTTTTTGATTTTCAATTCTAAAGCTATTGACTCCCGGAGTATAATAAAACCATAAGCTCACCTTCAGCTTGTTGACACACAATACATAACCAAACTGAGGGAGCCATTAAAATGACAAAACGAATCAGCCGAAAGGCAAAGCGAATTATGATAGCCGACGCCGGAGATGAGCTCTCCGCGCTCCGCAGCGCCCTGTCGGATGCTTATGTCGGCTTTAACAACACAGTAGACCCGATTTTGCTCGAAGCTTATATCTTGGAAATCAGCGCATTGCACTCAAAATATAGCCTTGCGCTCAGAAACTATAAATCAATCAGCGAGGTAAGCTAGCATGACAACCATAGTAATTGTTTTTCTTGTAGCGGCAGGCTTTTTCATTTTATCGCTTTTATTTAAGCTTCTAAAAAAGCCAATCAGGCTTGCCGCAAAGCTCGCTCTGCACACGCTCTTCGGATATGCCGCGCTTTTCATCCTAAACTTTGTCGGCTCATGGGTCGGCATAGGCTTGGGGCTAAACTGGGTAAACGCCATAGTTGTCGGCGTGCTCGGCGTTCCGGGCGTGATTTTGCTTCTGCTTTTGCAATATGTTTTCTAACTACATACTATTAATACGAGCCCGGTATTTGCGAATACTAGGCTCGCATTTTTGTGCATAGAAATTTTACTTAAACCTTTTACCGGCTTCTCGGCTCCGGCTTCCAGCCCTCAAGCGGAAGGCGCTGCATCGCGCCAAACACCTTGCTTCGCAAATCCGGGCGTGTTTCGCTCAAATCGTTTAGCAGGCTTTTTATCTCATACCTTTTGCTCCCCTTGTCCTGCGGACAGGGGTTGTGGACGATGGGAAGTTTCATTTTTGCGGCAAGCTTTGCAATTTGCCCCTCGCCCGCATAAACCAAGGGTCTTATCTGCCAAACATCCGCGCGCGACATATATGTAACAGGCTTGAAGCAGCCAATGCGCCCCTCGTACAAAAGCGAGAGCATAAAGGTTTCTACAGCATCATCATAGTGATGCCCAAGCGCCAGCTTGTTGCAGCCGCGAGCCTTCATTGCATCGTTTATCGCGCCTCTGCGCATTTTTGCGCACAACGAGCAGGGGTTATCCTCGCATCTCTCATCAAAAACCACCTGCTTGATGTCAGTTTTGACAATGGTATATGGCACCGAGAGCCTTCGGCAAAGCTCTGCAACCGGCGCAAAATCCATTCCCTCAAAGCCTAAATCAATTGTAATCGCCTCAAGCTCAAACCTCTGCGGATAAAATCTTTGAAGATGCTTTAGCGCACAAAGAAGTAAAAGCGAGTCCTTTCCGCCTGAAATTCCGACAGCAATTCTGTCGCCGTCTTTTATCATTTCATACTCGTCAACGCCCTTTCGGACGATGCCTGTGAAATAGTTTATGTCAGCATTCATAAAAATCCTCCTGTAAAATCGTCATATTGTGAAAAATAATTTGAAAATTGAAACTTAGTATTCGGGAGTAAAAGCGAGCTTTTTCGAGTAAATCGAAGTTTGTCAAGTGTTAAATTAAAAAACATCATTTTTAGTGTTGACATTGAAAAAGGCTTGTGATATAAAATGTAAGCACTGTTTTTGAAAAGCGCTTTGCTAACCAATTCTAAACGAGTGCTATAAAAAAGTCAAAATTTATTTGATATATTTATGAACGGAGGAATAAAAAATGTCCACAACAATGGCAAACAACACCACTGTCGAGCGCAAGTGGTACATTCTTGATGCAGCCGGCAAGCCCCTTGGCAAAACTGCAGCTCTCGCGGCTGACATTCTGCGCGGCAAAATCAAGACCACATACACACCGCATGTAGACTGCGGCGATTTTGTTGTAATCATCAATGCTGAAAAAGCTGTCCTTACCGGCAAAAAGCTTGAGCAGAAGGTTTACTACCACCATTCCGGCTGGGTCGGCGGTCTTAAAGAGATTAAGTATAAAGACCTCATGGTCAAAAAGCCCGAATTTGCTATGACACATGCTGTAAAAGGCATGCTTCAGAAAAACAAGATTGCTGATGCACAGCTCACCAGACTAAAGGTTTTCCGCGGCGAAGAGCACACACACATCGCCCAAAAGCCCGAAGCCTGGAACCGCTAAGAAAAGGAGGAATTTATAATGGCAACTTATCAGAGTAAAAAGCCCTATATGTACGGCACAGGTCGTCGTAAATCTTCCGTCGCCAGAGTTCATCTCTTCCCCGGCGGAACTGGAAAAATCACCATCAACGGTCGTGACATCGATGATTATTTCGGACTTGACACACTAAAACTTATAGTACGCCAGCCCTTCGGCGTTACAGGAACAAACGAAAAGTTTGACATCACCTGCACCGTCGCCGGCGGCGGCGTTACAGGTCAGGCTGGTGCAATCCGTCACGGCATTGCGCGCGCACTTCTGCTTGTTGACGCAGGCTACCGCGCCCCTCTCAAAGCTGCGGGCTTCCTAACTCGCGACCCGAGAATGAAAGAGCGTAAAAAGTACGGTCTCAAAGCCGCACGTCGCGCACCGCAGTTCTCCAAGAGATAATTTCAAGTTTATCTACACCCCCCGAAAACCCAGTGTTTTCAGGGGGTGTTTCATTTTGCGCTCAGTGTGGAGCCGCTCAAATCAGGCTGCATAGAACGCATAGCTAAATGTAGCTAACAAATAAATATCTACTCTGCATCAAAATAATGCGGAGGTCTTTATGTTTAGGGAATAAGCATTCAGCCACCCAGAAACAGTGTTTCAGGGTGGCTTTTTTTATCGCGATGCATTGTTCTCTTGAAAATTTCTTCTATATTTTATATAATGGTAAAAATAACTTGAACCAACCGAATGGAGCATAATGTATGAACGAGCCTACCACACTATACATCGTCGTGCCCTGCTATAATGAGGACCTGGTGCTTTCCGAAACCGCAAAACGCCTTTGCGCAAAGCTTGACGCCTTGATTGCTTTGCAAAAAGTCTCGGCAAAAAGCCGCATCCTGTTCGTAAACGATGGTTCGACAGACAGCACCTGGCAGCTTATTGAAGCCCTGCACAAAGAAAGCCCTCTCATAAGCGGTCTTAATTTAAGCCGAAACAGAGGACACCAAAACGCCCTGCTCGCAGGCTTGCACCATGCCGAATCTCGCTGCGACGCCGCCATATCAATGGACGCGGATTTGCAGGACGACATTGACGCAATCGACGAAATGCTCCGCCATTTTTTAGACGGCTGCGACATTGTTTACGGCGTTCGCGCAAAGCGCACGCGCGACAGCTTTTTCAAGCGCACCACCGCAGAGGGCTTTTACCGCGTCATGAAATTTCTCGGCGCAAGCATCGTGTTCAACCATGCGGACTATCGCCTGATGAGCGCTCGCGCTCTGGGGGCGCTTCGCGAATATAAAGAGGTTAATCTGTTTTTGCGCGGCATTGTCCCCCTTCTGGGCTATAAAACAGAAACCGTCACATATGAGCGCGCCGAGCGCTACGCGGGCGAAACAAAATATCCGCTTAGAAAAATGATTTCCTTTGCCGCACAAGGTATAACATCCTTTTCATCAAAGCCCCTGCGCATGATTACATCCCTTGGAACGCTCATTTTCCTTGCCAGCATTGTTATGATTTTGTATTCTCTCGTTCGTCATTTCATGGGACAAACCTCAAGCGGCTGGACCAGCCTAATCTGCTCCATTTGGGCAATCGGCGGACTTATTCTGCTCTCCCTCGGTGTTGTTGGGGAATACATCGCCAAAATTTATCTCGAGGTTAAGGCACGCCCCTCTTATCACATTGACGAAGTTCTTGAGGATTAAAAATTTAGAAAAAATCGGGTTAATGCCATTTTGCATTAACCCGGTTTTTAATTTGAACATTTTTTAATATTCAAGCTCCACAGACGGTGTTTGATAGCGCCTTTCAGCAGAAGCCTCGCTATAAGTTCCATCAACGTTTGTAATGCTCTCCACGCTCGTTGCAGCATCCCGAAGCACGTCATTGCTGGATGTTCCAAGCGTCTTAAAGCCTGTTGCAATTCCTATAAGAAGGAATATAAGCCCAAACCAAGCGGCAGTCAGAAATTCAACAGGAGTTACGTTCACTATAAAATATGTAAAAAATTCATAAAAAGAGTATGAAACCCTGCTTCCAACAATATTCACTAAGTAACTCATAACAGGATACATTATAAAAAATGCAATAAATGATGTAAGAATTACAATAACCCTCGCGCCGTTTCCAAGCTTTCCCCTAAAAAGCTTATAGCCTTGATAGGACAAAAGCGGAATCAAAAGATAAAGCATGCCAAATTCAGTGTTTATAAAAATTACAAGCAAAATTGTAGGAAGGCAGCCAACCGCCGCGCCCAAAATTGCGCCAATAAGCCCCATCAGGTGGCTTCCGCTTTTCTTGTTTTCCTTCGCCTGCTCGGCTTTTTTATCGTTTTTATTCAAGACACAGATTTTGTGCGCAGGAGCAAAGCTTGCGCCGAAAAGAGCAAAGCTGTCACACTCGCCCCTGTTGCACAAGGGGCACTTGTCTGAAACAACAACAGGCTTTTTGTCGGAGACAAACGAGTCAGTGACAATGTCTAGGACATTTATCAAAGTCGCATAAGCATCCTCATCTGACCCCTTTGTAAAGACAACTATTAGCTGATTTGCAACAGCCGCGTTTACTTGCGAAAATTTTGGAAGCTGCTTTTTTATTGCTCTTACAACTCTTGACTTCACCTGTCCAAAAACGCTAAAGGTCAGGGTATATGTCGTTTTTGCCCGTACAGTTCGCTCCACAAGCGAAAACGGGTATCGGGCATGAACGCCTATCATGCGCTCATCCACCATGCGAAAATTCCGCTCAGGCTCTCTGCCTGCTATTTGGCTTAGTGTCATTACTCAAATCCCTCTCTTAAATTCTATAAATTTTATAACCTTAATTTTTTTCTAACTCTCAAACAACTGCGTGGATAGATACCTCTCTCCGGTGTCCGGAAGCACGGTTACGATGTTTTTTCCCCTATTCTCCGCTCTCGCGCCAAGCTGCGCCGCTGCCCAGATAGCAGCTCCTGATGAGATTCCAACAAGAATACCCTCTCGCCATGCTGCAAGACGTGCTGTCGAAATCGCATCCTCGTTTGTCACTGTAACGATCTCGTCAATTATCGAAGCGTTAAGAACCTCGGGCACAAAACCTGCGCCAATTCCTTGTATCGCATGTGCTCCAGCCATGCCGCCGGACAAAACCGGCGAGGCAGATGGCTCTGCCGCGATAATTTTCACCTCCGGCTTTTTGCTCTTTAGATATTCCCCAACGCCTGTAATCGTTCCGCCCGTTCCAACGGCAGAAACGAAAATGTCAACCTTGCCATCCATATCCTCAAAAATTTCAGGACCTGTGCTCTCAAAATGTGCCTTGGCGTTTGACGGGTTTGAAAACTGCCCGGGAATAAAGCTTTGCGGAATTTCAAGCGCCAGACTCTCTGCCTTTTTGATAGCGCCTGCCATACCCTCAGCGCCGTTTGACAAAACAAGCTCTGCGCCATATGCCTTCATAAGCTTTCTGCGTTCTTCCGACATGGTGTCGGGCATTACGATAATCGTTCGGTATCCGCGCTGCGCCGCGATATATGCAAGACCAATGCCGGTGTTGCCGCTGGTTGGCTCTATGATAACACCGCCGAGCTTTAGTGCGCCCATAGCCTCCGCGTCGTCTATTAGCATTTTTGCGGCGCGGTCCTTCACAGACCCCGCAGGGTTAAAAAATTCCAGCTTCGCAAAAAGCCGCGCCTCAAGTCCGAGCTCTTTTTCAAGATGTAAAAGCTCTAAAATTGGTGTTTTACCGATGAGCTGCTCAACAGATGTAAAAATATTCGCCATATGCTCCTCCCTTGCAAAAATTATAATTTTTGCGAATGTCACGGCAAGGTTAAATAAAGCTAATGCCTATATGCCACCCATTATATAGCAATTCTCTCATAATTTCAACACTTTTGAAACTGCTTGACAATATGCAGATTCGGTGTTATCATTTAGCGACAAAGGCAAGTTAAAATTATTCGGGAGGATACGCAGAGTATGAATTTTTTTACTTTTTCATACATGCAGATGTACAGGTTCATGACCATGTGCATGTGTTTTTGCGTAAAAATTGCCCGTCTCAATCCATAATTGGCTTTTCATGCTGATATTTTTTTGGGCAGGTGATAAAAATCCCTGCCCTTTTTTACGTTTTGTGAGGTTACAGTATGATTGAAATTAAAAATCTAAATAAAACTTTTAATACCAGCGGCGGAGAAATCGTTGCCTTGCAAGGCATTAACCTTAGCGTGCAGGACGGCGAAATTTTCGGCATCATCGGACTTTCCGGCGCCGGAAAAAGCACACTGGTGCGCTGCATAAATCTTCTGGAGCGCCCAAGCTCCGGCGATGTTGTGGTTGACGGAAAAAGCCTTGTGTCGCTCTCTAAGGGAGAGCTTCTCAAGATGCGCCAATCCATCGGCATGATTTTTCAAAGCTTCAATCTTTTTTCCCAGCGCAACGTTCTGCAAAATGTGTGCTATCCGCTTGAAATTGCCGGAGTTTCTAAAAAACAGGCTCTTGAAAAGGCAGATGAGCTCCTCTCCCTCGTCGGTCTGGCTGACAGGAAAAAATCCTATCCTTCCCAGCTCTCCGGCGGTCAAAAGCAGCGCGTTGCAATTGCGAGAAGCCTTGCGACAGACCCCAAATATCTCCTCTGCGACGAAGCGACAAGCGCGCTTGACCCCAACACCACCCAGTCCATTTTGGAGCTTCTCAAGGAGATAAACAAAAAGCTCGGACTTACAATAATTGTAATAACCCACGAGATGAAGGTTGTCGACCAAATCTGCGACCGTGTCGCAGTTATTGACAAAAGCCAGATTGCCGAAATCGGTCGCGTATCGGACATTTTTGTGGACCCCCAAAGTGACATCGCAAAGGAGCTTATTTTTCCAAACGCCGGGCTTGCCGCCAAAAAGCTTGGCAAGCGCAAAATTCGCATCGCCTTCAACGGCGAAGCCTCTGAGCTTCCGGTCATTTCAAATCTTGTGCTGGAGTGCCAAACCCAGGTGAACATCCTTTTCGCGGACACCCACGACCTTGACGGCAAGGCATATGGACAAATGCTTTTGCAGCTTCCTGAGGACGACAGGCAAGCCGACAAGGTTATCGCCTGGCTCAAAACAAACAACATGAAATATTCCGAGGAGGTGTAGCGCCATGCTTCGTGACTTTATATCAGGCATACAAAACCAAACATTTTTCTCCGAAATGCTATACAGGCTGCTTGACAACGAAATTTTACAGACAGGCATTTGGGAAACGGTTTACATGACAGCGCTCGCAACCATTTTCTCTTACCTAATCGGGCTTCCCCTTGGCATCATTTTAAGCGTTACGGACAAAAACGGGCTTCATCCCGTTTCGTTTATAAACCGAACCCTCGGCATTTTTGTAAACGCATTTAGAAGCATCCCCTTCATCATCCTCATGGTCGCAATGCTCCCGGTTGCAAAAACTGTTGTGGGCACAAGCCTTGGAAACCGCGCAATGATTGTGATGCTTGTAATCGCAGCAGCGCCTTACATCGCGCGAATGGTTGAATCCTCCATTAAAGAGGTTGATGCCGGTGTTATCGAAGCGGCGCACGCCATGGGAACCTCAAACTTCAAAATTGTCTACAAGGTCCTTATTCCAGAGGCAAAGCCAGCTCTCATAATCGGCGCTGTTATATCAACCGTCACAATCCTTGGATATAGCGCAATGGCAGGAACCATTGGCGGCGGTGGTCTTGGTCAAATTGCCATCACCTACGGCTATCAAAAATACAACACAGACATCATCTGGATTTGCGTTGTGCTCACAATCATTATCGTACAGGTGATTCAGGAGCTTGGTTATCTCCTTGCCCGAAAAACCGACAAAAGAATCAATAAATAATTTCAAGCCTTGGACAAATGTGACTTTTGAGGACGGCACATTTTTTCAATATATATTTTATTAAAAGGAGAACACAAAATGAAAAAGACACAAATTTTATCCCTCGCTCTTGCCTTCGTTTTCTCTCTGGCACTGCTTGCCGGCTGCGGAAACAAAGCCGAAACCCCAGCCGAGGACAAAACCATCACAATCGGCGCAACCTTCACCCCACATTCTGAAATTCTTGAGGAAATCAGAGCCACGCTCGCTGCCGACGGCTGGACACTTGAAATAGTTATTTACGATGAATATGTCCTTCCAAACCGCGCCCTGTCAGACGGCACCATCGACGCAAACTATTTCCAGCACACCCCTTATCTAAACAGCTATAACTCTTCAAACGGCACCGACCTTGTCGCAGCAGCACTTATACATTATGAACCGTTTGGAATTTATTCCAACGGCGTTGACTCCTTGTCCGACCTTGAACCCGGTGCAACCATCATCATCCCTGCCGATGACAGCAACGAAACTCGCGCGCTTCTCCTTCTCCAGCAGGAGGGCATTATCACCCTCGCCGATGGCGCAAACGCCATCGACGGCGTTTCCACGCTTGACATTCTTGATAACCAAGGCTATAACATCGTTCCCGTTCAGGCAGACACCGTTTCCGCGCAGCTCAAAAACAGCGATGTCGGCACAATCGCCGTTATAAACGGCAACTATGCCCTCGCCGCCGGACTTGACATTGCAGATGCCCTTGCCAGCGAGAACGCCTCCGGCGACGCCGCACAGACCTATGCAAACATCATCGCCTGCCGCGCACAGGATGAAGACAGCGACAAAATCTCCGCCCTCATCGCCGCGCTTCAAACAGCCGAGGTTGCTGATTTTATAAAGACCACCTATAACGGCGCTGTTGTTACAATTTTTTAGTAAGCTACATAAAAAAGCCACCGCCCTCGCGGTGGCTTTTCCGTGCCGTCAAAGCTTTAAATATTTTCTAAAATAGAGTATACTACAAGAAGCCCTTCGTCCAAATCCATTTTTGCAAAGCAAAAAACGCACAACGGGACACTCGTTATAATTATTTTTTTACTCAAAGAAGGTGAAGCGCTGTGTTTTCAAATAAGGCTCTTAGAATGCTGCTGATTCCGCTTATAATCGAGCAGGTTCTTTCGGCATTTATGGGAACGGTTGACACCATGATGGTTTCGCATCTCGGCCCTGCCGAGGTTTCCGGCGTTTCCCTTGTCGATTCTATAAACACACTTTTTTTATATCTCTTTGTCGCCCTCGCAACCGGCGGAACTGTGATTTGCTCGCAGTATTTGGGACGAAAATCGCAAGCAGAGGCAAACTCCGCCGCTCGCCAGGTCATTTTGGTTTCCTTCGTGTTTTCCGTCATTGTAATGTCACTTTGTCTCGGCTTTAGAGGCGGAATATTAAAGCTAATCTTCGGCGCGGTCGAGCCTGCCGTTATGCAGTCCGCAAAAACTTATTTTCTCATAACTGCCCTGTCCTATCCCTTTATCGCGCTCTTTAGCTCCGGCTGCGCGCTTTACAGAGCCGCCGGAAACGCAAAGCTTCCCATGAAAATTTCCGCAGCCGCAAATATTATAAACCTTGTTCTAAACTATCTTCTCATATTCGTTTTCCATTTTGGCGTCGCCGGCGCGGCAGTTGGAACCCTCGTTTCGCGCGCGATTGCGGCAGTCATTTTGCTCTTTATGCTGCGCCGACCAAACCAGGCAATTGACACAGGTCCGCTTCTAAAAATCCGCCCGGACAAAAAGGTTATCGGCAGAGTTTTATACATTGGCGTTCCCACGGGTGTTGAAAACGCAATGTTCCAGTTTGGAAAACTCGCCGTGCAAAGCACCGTTTCAACGCTTGGAACCGCAGCAATCGCATCAAATGCCATTATCTCGGTTCTTGAACTGCTCACCTCCATGCCTTCAATGGCAATCGGTCTGGGGCTTATCACCGTTGCCGGGCAGTGCATTGGCGCAGGGCGGCTTGACGAAGCAAAAAAATACATCAAAAAGCTTACACTCTGGTCCTTCGCCGCGCTTTTCGTCGTAAACTGGGCAGTGCTTGCGCTAACGCCCGCGGTGACAAGCCTTGCCGGAATGTCGGCAGAAACAGCATCTCTAACCTTTTCCGTCATGCTCGTTATCAGCATTATAAAGCCTTTTGTCTGGCCCATCGCCTTTGTTCCGGCAAACGGAATGCGAGCCGCCGGCGATGTGAGCTTTAACATGATAAGCACCTCCATCACCATGTGGGTTTTCCGCGTTGGACTTACAACGCTTCTGTGCCGTTATCTTGGTTTTGGATTAATCGGAATTTGGTGCGGCTATTTCGCAGACTGGAGTGCGCGAAGTGTTCTCTTCGCAATCAGATACAAGTCTGGAAAATGGGCAAAGCACCATGTTCTCTAGCCATGAACCAGCCCCCTTCAAAACATTTTGAAGGGGGCTGGTTGCTTATTATTAATATTCCTCGACCTTTTCATCCTCTGTGGCGCACTCCGGGGCGCACGGCACCTCTAAGACAGGGGCTTCCTCGGCAACAGCGCTTGTGGCTTCGCGCGCGGCAACCTCCATTTCCATCTCGATGGCAAGCTTCACAGCCTTGCTTGTTCCAAGGCGCTCGGCTCCAAGTGTGATAAAATCCTCAGCGTCTTGAAGCGAGGTGATGCCGCCGGATGCCTTCACCTTCACCGCCAGTGCGCAGTGCGCCCTCATAAGCTTCACATCCTCGCGCGTTGCGCCGCCTGTGCTAAAGCCCGTGGAGGTTTTTATATACTCCGCGCCCGAGCGGCTCACAATTTCGCAAAGCTTAATTTTTTCATCGTCCGTGAGCAGGCAGGTTTCGATGATTACCTTCAAAATCTTGCCCTTGGTTTTTGCGCGCACTGCTAAAATGTCGGTCAAAAGCTCGCTCCAGCAGCCGTCCTTCACCATGGAAAGGTTGATAACCATGTCAATCTCGTCAGCGCCCTGAGAAACCGCATCTGCCGCTTCAAAGGCTTTTGCTGCCGTTGTCATATAGCCGTTTGGAAAGCCGATAACCGTGCAAATTTTCATGCGTCCAGCAACATAGCGCTTTGCCCCTGCCACATGGCAGGGCGGAATGCAAACACTGGCACAGCCATATTTTATCGCCTCATCACAAAGTTTTGCGATGTCCTCGCAGGTGCACTCCTGCTTCAGAAGCGTGTGGTCGCAGCGTTTTAGAATTTCGTTAATATCCATAGAGGTATTCCCCTTTCTGTTTTCTTAAAAAATTATAACTCTTTTTTCACATTATTGCAAGAACAGCAATTCATATTCCGACCGGAGCGTGAATATCATCAAGTATGAGCTTATTTTTGCTCAGCAAATGATACGAGGTGTGATATGGAAGAAATTAGAACTAATAATTATGTAATGCTTCGCGGCGTTTTGGCTTCAAAGCCGCAGCTCTCCCACGAAAACAGGGGCGAGAGCTTTTATCAGTTTTCGGCTAAAATCCAGCGGCTGTCCGGCGCGGCAGATATAATCAACGTTATCGCAAGGCAGGAGCTTATAAAAAACGCCGAAATTGACTCCGGCTCAATGCTCTGCGTCTACGGCTCGCTAAGAAGCTTCAACAGCAAAAGCGGCGTGGGGCAAAAGCTCATAATCAGCGTTTTTGCCAAGGACATTTGGTTTGACAGCGGCGAGGACGAAAACACGGTTGAGCTGATAGGCACAATTTGCAAAGCGCCCTCGCTTCGCGTTACGCCGATGGGGCGCGAAATTTGCGATTTAATGCTTGCGGTAAACCGGCACTATGGACGAAGCGACTATCTTCCCTGCATCGCATGGGGACTGAAGGCGCGCGAAGCCTCCCAGTGGGAAGTTGGAACCGTTATAAGCCTTGCCGGAAGAATCCAGAGCCGAAATTACACAAAAACCATCGGTCTTGAAATGGTTGAAAAAACGGCATATGAGGTGTCGGTTATAAGCCTTGCAAAATATGAAGAGAGAAGCCAAGCCGAAATTACATAAAAACCAAAAATCCCGGACGGCTTCGCCGTCCGGGATTTTCACCTGTGCCTGTAAAGCTCAGCGTTTAGGATGCTTCCAAGCATTAGAATGTTTCCGCATAAATAAAGCCAAAACATAATAATCATAACCGAAGCAAGCGAGCCATAAATAAGCGGATATTTCGTGCTCATAGAGATGAAAACAGAAAACACTATGCTGACAATTTCAAGCGTAACCGCAGCCGCAGCTGCGCCCTTCAAAAGCGGCATTTTTGTTCCCTTCGGCGCCGTGATGCGATAAACTCCGTAAATTATAAGGAAAAATATTGCAAAAAGCAAAATAAATCTCACCCATTCCCAGCTTTCCTGAATGCTGAAAAAGCTTATCCTTTCATCAACAACCTGTATAAACCAGCCGCCTGTTACAATCACGACAAAGGCAAAATAAATTGCCGCAAGAAAAACCAGGGAGAACAAAAAGCTATAGCAAAAAGCAAAAATGCCCGAATATCTCGCGCCGCCGTTAATCTCCCCAATCGCGCCCTGTATCGTTCTAAACCCCGCCGCCGAGCTTGTTGCCATCGCTAAAAGCGCCGCGGAAAGCATTGCGGCAGAGCTATTCATCGTGACATAACCCAAATAATCCACAACCGTTTCCACAGTTTCCTTCGGGAAAAAATCCCGAGTTAGCTCCTCTATCGTCTGTACCGTTGGAAAAAGATTTCCCAGCATTGCATAAAGACATATGAGTGTTGGGAAAATCGACAGCATCAAAAAATACGCAAGCGATGCCGAGGTTCGCGAAACTCTTTTGTCCATATACATTTGTATAATGTCTGAAATTATCAAGGTTATCTTAGGAGCGTCCATAAAAATCACCCCTTTGATTCTACTCATTGCCGCATAATTTTATACCTGTCCGACAAAATTATACATGCCAAAACCAGCTTTGACAAATGTTTAAGGGCGTGGAATCTCTTCCACGCCCCAAAGCTATAAAATATTTTTATTTGGAATTGAAAATCTTAAAAATGCTGTCAAACGGATCCTCCTCCACCTCGGGCACGGAGGGTGACGGGTCGATATCATGCGCTGCCTTTTCTGTGGCAGAGGAGAAAAGCTCCTCCTTCTTAGCAGGAGCCGCCTTTTGCACGGCAGGCTCTGCATATGTCACGCCATCCTCGTCAAAGCCGGTGGCAATGACAGTTACGCGAATTTCGTCATCCATAGCATCGTCAAAGCTTGCGCCGAAGATGATGTTAGCATCCGGGTGCGCAGCTTCTTGAACGAGGGACGCAGCAGCTTCAACATCATCAAGACCCATGTCCGATGAACCGGTGATGTTTATTAAAACGCCGCGAGCGCCGTTTATGGAGGTTTCCATCAAGGGGCTTGAAACAGCCGCCTTGGCAGCCTCCTCCGCCTTGCCCTTACCAACAGCATGTCCAACGCCCATGTGGGAATATCCGGCATTTTTCATGATAGATGTGACATCGGCAAAGTCAAGATTTATAAAGCCGGTGTTTTTGATAAGGTCAGAAATGGATATAACAGCCTGACGCAGCACATCATCCGCAATTTCAAACGCGTTTGCGAAGGTTACCTTCTGGTCGGTCGCAAATTTCAAACGGTCGTTCGGGATTATGAGAAGGCTGTCCACCTTGCCCAAAAGCTCTTCAATGCCGTGTGTGGCTTGCTGCATGCGCCTTTTGCCCTCGAAGGTGAATGGCTTTGTGACAACACCAACTGTAAGCACACCGGTTTCCTTGGCAATGTCGGCAACAGTGGGAGCTGCGCCCGTGCCGGTTCCTCCGCCCATTCCGGCAGTGATAAAGACCATGTCGGCGTCCTCAAGGCTTTTTGCGATGTTGTTGCGGCTCTCCTCGGCGCTGCGCTTTCCAACATCAGGGTCAGAACCTGCGCCCTGTCCGTTTGTCAGCTTTTCGCCGATTTGGATTTTCTGGTCTGCGCTCGAAACCGCAAGAGCCTGCTTATCTGTATTCACAGCGATAAACTCAATCCCACGAGTTCCAGAGCTTACCATTCTGTTTACAACATTATTTCCCGCGCCGCCAACGCCGACAACCTTAATTGTTACCACATTTTCAGGTCCTGTTTCCGGTATAAATGACATATCTATAGCCTCCCATTTCTGTTTTATCAGTTATGAAGTTCAAACTGCTCCATCGTAATTACATAGTTTTCATTTCATTTTAATACGTTTTTCCTTTAAGGTCAACACTTTTTAAGTTAAAGGAAAAATATTATGTATACAGCCATCGAATAAATCCATCTGCGCCGCCACGCATATGTCAGCACAGGGCATAAAATAAATTTTTCAGCCTGCCTATAAACTAAAATTTGGTACTGTGCGGAAAATGCTTATTTTGTAATGCTATCTGTTTTTAGACTATCACCAACATAGGTAATCATGTCATGGTGATTCCAACTTATTAACCAGTCACATTTTTTTGAGACTATATACAAATCCTCAAGCATTTCGCTTTCACCTAATACCAGTATCATTTCTCTTAAACAAACTTCATATAACCAGTATTTGGGTTGATAATTTTTTGTATCCTCCAAAAGCAGGTACAGAGAATTATCAGGAAATGGTATGACATTATATAGAGCAGTTGTCCAAGATGACCAATTGTTATATTTCGCAGCAACACATTTTAGATTGGGTCTGTAATACCCCAAGTTCGCCCAATGTATATCACTGTTCCATTGTCTTGATTTGTCAACAAATGCATACTCTATTCTCTTAGTGATTTGTTTGTGCATATGTTTTGAAACTTCAAAGAACTTTATCCTATCAATTTTCAAATCTTTGATGATTTGTTCTATCTCGTCCCGCAAATATTCCATATATTCACCGTATTTTGCATGCTATATAAAATTACTGTGTTATAAGCCTAATCTATGCACAGCTAAATTCTAACTTACCCATCCATTTCCACACCTTGTACCACGCGTACACAAATTTTCCGCCTTTTGCCTAGTCATAAGTTAGGTGCGCCCTCTTATCAATAGATAAATCCAAAACGCCGCTGTCGCCATCCTCAAGCTTTTGCACAGCGCCTATCATAAGCTGAAATTTATAATCAACATCTTCATTAGAGCCAAGCTTCACCGTAAAGCGCCCAAGATAGTCAAACTGCGGACTTGAAACATTTGACATGTCTATATAGCTTATATCATTCTGAAGCTCCAGATGTACAATCATCCTCAAAATCTGCGAAAGATATGTCACCTTTGGCGTTTCCGCCTCGCCGGGGGAAACGATTCCCCCGACGGACGGCGCCAGCGGCATCAGTCCATAAACCTCAATGAGCGCCTGCGCCTCTGCCTCCGAAATCGCGGAGAGCAGCTTGCAGGACCTGTCAATCGCCCAGATTGAGTCCTCGCCTCTTACATAAGCCACAGCCGCGCTTTCCGTGACCTCAATCACGATAATGTTCGGCAGGCTGCGGCTTATAGATATGTGCTCAACATAAGGCAGCTTATTGAAAATTTTGCTAGTTGCCGAAAATCTGTTTATAAAAAACAAATTGTCCCCGGCTTCAATGCCGGAAGCCTCAATTATTTCCTCTTCGGAATAAATCAAGTTCCCCGTAACCGTTATCGTGGAAACACGAAAAAATACACTCATACCAAAAATTAACGCTGCGCAAATTAGTATTAGCGAAATCGGCGCATATAATGCGTTTCTTTTCCCTTTTTTTCTACCCCTAGGCATAAGCTTCTTCTCCTTCGAGCTTTATTCTTTAGTAATATCCGCGCCAAGCGAAGACAGGGCAACCTCCAAGCCATCATACCCTCGCTCAACATGACCAGAATCAAAAACACGGCTTTCTCCCTCGGCAGACATTGCCGCGATGATAAGAGCGGCTCCGCCGCGCAAATCCGGCGCTGTTAAAATCGCGCCGGAGAGCCTTGGCACGCCGGAAACCATCGCAACCCTGCCCTCTGTGCGAATTTCGGCACCAAGCCGCCGCAGCTCGTCAACATGACGATAACGGTTTTCAAAAATGTTTTCCACAAAAACCGATGTCCCCTCGGCTTTAAGGCAGGCAGCCATAAGCGGCGACTGCGCATCAGTCGGAAATCCCGGATAAGGCCGCGTAACAATCGGCTTCCCAGATTTTAATGACAAATTGCGTCTAATTCGTATCGAGCTGCCGTTGATTATTATCCCACAGCCCATCCCCTTCAAGATTTGGATAATGGTTTCAATATGCTCGTGCGAAGCGCCCTCAACCAGCACATCTCCGCCTGTTGCCGCCGCGGCGCAAAGATAAGTTGCCGCGACAATTCTGTCGCTCATAACATCGTATGTAATTTCTTTTTTTGGCGAAAATCCGTAAATGGTTATAACAGAGCTTCCAGCGCCTTCAATTTCCGCGCCCATTGTGATTAAAAAGTTTTGCAAATCAACAATTTCAGGCTCTCTTGCCGCATTTGTGATAACTGTTTTTCCCTTTGCCGCACATGCGGCAAGCATCACATTTTCCGTGGCTCCCACGCTTGGAAAGTCTAGGTTTACATGCCCACCAATCAGCTTTTCCGCCCTGCATCTAACCTCGCCGCCATCTTCCGAAACCTCCGCGCCAAGCTCCTGCAAGGCTTTGAGGTGAAGGTCAATCGGTCGCGAGCCAAGCTCGCACCCACCGGGTCGAGAAAGTGTAACCTCACCCGTTCTGGCAAGAATCGCACCGAGATACATAACAGACGAGCGCATTTTTAGCATAAGCTCATGGGGAATATGATTTTTCGCCGCGCCAACTGAGTTTATATGTACATCTGCTCCGTCGCGCGTGACAAAGCACCCGAGATATCTGAGAATTTCTATTGAAGCTTCAACATCAAGCAGTGACGGACAGTTTCTAATAGTCGCCGCACCGCCCTGCAAAAGGCTCGCTGCCATAATTGGAAGCACTGCGTTTTTAGAGCCTTGAACCTTCACATTTCCATAAAGCCTTTTATCCCCACGGATAGTCCACACTGACATATGTCATTCCTCCGAATTGCTTTTTCATGTCATCTTATGCGGAGGGTGACCGCATTGCTATTTTTTCACTTTATATAGCCAAATATGATATCTGTTATGATTTCTGTCGAATTTTTCACACCGGAGCTTTGCATATTTCGCGACATCTCAGAAAGACCTGTCCCATCCGCTAAAAGCGCACAAAGCCGCTCATAAAGCCCCTGGGCAGAAAAGCTGCCCTCTGTCACAACAACGGCAGCGCCAGCATTTTCAAGCACTCTCGCATTCTTTTCCTGATGCGCCCCCGTCACATTTGGAGATGGAACAAGAACGGCAGGCTTGCCCATAAGCTGAAGCTCAGAGAGCGTGGAAGCTCCGCTTCGGCAAATTATCAAATCCGTAGCAGACATTGCCGTCGGCATGTCGTATATATATTCACGAGCCTCAATCCCTAATTTTTCATAGTCAAAGCCTTCGGCATCAAGCTCTTTTTTCATTTTTTCAAACCCACGCGAGCCGGCAGAATGCAAAATTTTCATCCCCCCGTTTTTCGCCGCAAGGGCGAAAATCTTTGCCATCATGCCGTTCATAAAGTCCGACCCAAGGCTTCCCCAAACGGAGAGCACAAAAGGCTCCTCCGGCGCAATGCCAAGCCGGCGCCGGGCATCATCCCTTCCCATCGCGCCAAAGCCGGGGCGTACGGGAGTTCCGGTAAATTCAATCCTTTTGGCATTTGGATAGTTGTCCCCTGCCGCAGCAAAGCCCACCATCACGCAGTCTGCAATTTTGGAGAGCAGCCGCGTTGTAAGCCCGGGAACGGCATTTGATTCGTGAACGATTGTCGGCACACCAAGCGAATGCGCCGCGCGAAGCACGCTGTAGCAAACATAGCCACCGGTTCCAACGGCAACATCCGGCTTAAAAACCTTTATTATCCGTTTCGCCTGATGAATTGAGCGCACCACATTTTTGGCAGTGTTTATATTGTGCATTATCGCTCGGGGCTTCATGCTTCTTTGCAAATTTGTTATTGTAACGGTTTTGATTTCATAGCCCTCACGGGGTACTAAATTCTCCTCCATCATGCCCTGTGCGCCTACAAACAAAATTTCAGCGTCCGGCACAAGCTGCTTTATTTTCCCTGCCACGGCAATTGCCGGGTTTATGTGCCCTGCCGTTCCGCCGCAGGTAAAAAGAATTTTCATACACTGCTCTCCAGCGGCTCAGATTTGGTTTTTTGTTTTTTCTGTTTCTTTTCCTTAACTCGCTTTTTCTCGGGTATGTCTCGGGAAATGGACAAAATTATCCCCATTTCCCCAAGCTGAATGAGCAGCGCCGTTCCGCCATAGCTAAAAAACGGCAACGAAATGCCGGTGCTTGGGATTGTGTTTGTAACAACCGCCACATTGAGCAAAACCTGAATAGCCAAAAGGCTTGAAATTCCGGCACAAACCAGAAAACTGTATCTGTCGCGGCAATGCACAGCAAGCCAAAAGCCGCGAATTATGAGAAGCGCGAAAAGCGCCAAAATGAGCATAGCGCCAACAAAGCCAAGCTCCTCACAGATAATTGAAAATATGTAATCGTTATGCTCCTCTGGGAGATAGAGATATTTTTGACGGCTCTGCCCAAGTCCAAGCCCCGTCAGTCCACCCGAGCCAATCGCATAGAGCGACTGAATTATCTGATATCCCGTGTCAGAACTGTCCGCAAAGGGGTTTAGCCACGCCGAAAATCGGTCGTTTGAATATCCGACAAAGGCGATGTAAGCCGCGACAAGCACACTCGCGCCGCCGCCAAAAACCAAAAACCATCGCAGCTTTGTTCCACCTATATACATCATGACAACCGTTAGAAGAAAAACGATTATGGATGCCGACAAATGCGGCTCCAAAATAAGTAAAATATCAACAATCGCGACAATAAGTATAAACGGCAAAACCCCGTATTTAAAGGTGGTCATCTTACCTCTAAACCTGCATATCAAATCCGCTTCAAAAAGGATAACCGCGATCTTCGCAATCTCAGAGGGCTGAAATGTAATATTTCCGAAAGAAAACCAGCGCCTTGAGCCGTTCGCCGCAACGCCTCCAACAAGAACAAGCACAAGCAGCACAAGCGCAAAAAGAAAAATCATCGGCGAAAAGCGCCTAAAAAAGTTTATCGGAAGCCTGGACGCGCCAAGCATAACAATAACACCAAGCAGCGCAAATCCAATCTGCCGGCGAAAATAATAAGCCGCGTCGCCGCCGGTCACGCTCGTGTCATAATAAGCCCTGGCAAAAGAAGCCGACAAAACCATGACAATGCCAATTGTGAGCAAAAGAAGCGTTATAAGAAGAAAAGGCACATCAAACGAACCACGTTTTATTGATGAATCGTCTGTGTAATCCGCAAGGCGGTCATCTGAATATTTCATGCTACCCCTCCAAGTCCCTTTTGTTTAAGATTCAAAATTAATATCTCGCGTAAATTCCGATAAATGAGATAACAGCAAAAACTGCCGAAATGGAGGTGAACAAAACAAAAAGCTCCTTCTCCTTCCATTTCTTCCCCGACCAGCCGCCCATTTCAAGATGGTGGTGAAATGGTGCCATTTTGAAAACACGCTTTCCGTGTGTAAGCTTAAAATAACTCACCTGAATTATATCAGACAAGGTTTCAATGATATATATAATTCCAAGCGTCACAAGGATAAGCGGCATGTCATAAGCAAAAGCAACCGCAACCACCGCACCGCCGAGAAAAAGGCTTCCTGTGTCGCCCATGAAAATTTTTGCAGGGTTAAAGTTGTAAAGCAAAAATCCCAAAAGTCCGCCCGTAATCGCTGCGGAGAAAATTCCAAGCCCCGTATATTCATTTCCCCAATAAAAACAAACCGCGGTATAGAAAATAAAAACAGGAAGCGAGGTTCCGGTTGCTAATCCGTCAATTCCGTCTGTAATATTAACAGCGTTCACGGCGCCCACAATTATAAACGCCGCACACACAACATAAACAATTTCGTTAACAGGATAATTTATATTCCAAAACGGGATAAAAACATCTATGCAGCCAGCCTTCTGCGCGCTTGCGCTCAAAAGCCCGAAAAAACGAAGCAGATATATAAAAGCTATGGCAACAACAAGCTGAAGCAAAAATTTTTGCTTTGCCGTAAGCCCAAGATTCTGCTTTTTACGAAGCTTTTCATAATCATCCAAAAAACCAATGCAGCCATAAATAAGCGCAAAAATCATAACAAATATGTGGCTGTAATCTCCAGAGAGCATAGGCTCATACCCAACCGTGAGGCAAACGGCAACAGTCGCTGCAATAAACATGATACCGCCCATGGTCGGTGTTCCAGCCTTGGCGCTGTGCCAGCTTGGACCGTCCTCGCGTATGGACTGCCCCGCCTTTATCCTTCTCAAAAACGGTATAATCACAGCTCCAATGGCTGCGGCAATCAAAAACGCCATTACAAAAGCGGCTATCAGCTTTATCGTCATTTGTTTTTCCTCATCTCTATGATATCTGCCACAATTTCTCTCTCATCCATGTGACACTTTACATTGTCTATCTCTTGATAAGTTTCATGTCCCTTCCCGGCAAGAACAATGATGTCGCCCTTCTCATGGTTTTCAATCGCCCATTTTATTGCCGCGACTCTGTCGGTAATGGTCACATATTTTGATTTTTTAACCTTCACACCGGCTATTATATCACAAATTATCTCATCTGGGTTCTCGGATCTTGGATTATCAGATGTAATAATCGAAAAATCGCTCATCTGGGTCGCAATGTCGCCCATTACCGGGCGCTTTGTCTTGTCCCTGTCGCCGCCGCAGCCAAAAACCACGACCACGCGCCCTGCGGAGGTTTCGCGAACTGCCGCGAGAACATTTTGAAGCGCATCCGGTGTGTGTGCATAGTCAATTATAACAGTATATTCGCCGTCTGTGTCAACTGTTTCAAGACGCCCCTTCACGCCCCTCGCGCCCACAAGCGCCTTGGCGCAGGACTCCATATCAATGCCAAGGCTCATTCCGCCGCCTATAACACCCAAAGCATTATAAACCGAAAACCTCCCCGGAATACCAATGGTAACTCGTGAAATTTCGCCAAGCGTTACAACGCAAAATTTCACGCAGTCGCTCATAAGCTTTATGTCCTTTGCGATAAGGTCTGCATCATTTGTTTTTGCAGAATATGTCATCACAGGGCACAAGGCTTTTTCCTTCATATATCCGCCATATTCATCGTCAACATTTATAACAGCCTTGTCACAGTTTGAAAACAGTATTGCTTTCGCAGCAACATATTCCTCCATAGTGCCATGAAAATCAAGATGGTCCTGTGTGAGATTTGTAAAAATTCCAAGCGCAAACCGAAGCCCCGAAACACGCGAGAGCACCAGCGAATGGGAAGAAACCTCCATAACCACATGTGTGCAGCCTTCCTGCACCATTTGGTGAAACAGCTTATGCAGCTCATAGCTCTCCGGCGTGGTTCGCTCGCTTGGAAACTCGCTCTCCCCAATCAAAATTCCGTTAGTTCCTATAAGCCCAACCTTTGCGTCCGTACACTCCTCAAGCAAATGCTTCATCAAAAGCGCAGAGCTTGTTTTTCCGTTGGTTCCGGTAATGCCGATGAGCTTGAGCTTTGACGCCGCATTCTCAAAAAAGTTCTGGGAAGCTATGGCAAGCGCCAGCCGCGTGTCGGAAACCAGAACATACGAAACCTCGACCGAAGGCACGCGGCTGCACAAAACAACAACCGCACCGCTCTCCATCGCAGCCGGAATGTAGCTGCTGCCATCGCTTTTGAAGCCCTCAATGGCAACAAACAAGCAACCGGCTTTGGCACTTCGCGAATCATAGCAAATGTCAGAAATCTCCGTGTCCAGAGACGCGCTGCATTCAATGACGTTTATTTTTTCAAGAATTTTTGAGAGCTTCATTTTTCACCATTCTCCTTTGCCGGTCTTAAACCCCGAACAACACGCCGGGCATCAATATCTTCCGTAAATGCTTATGTCTCCGTCAACAAGCGAAACCTCAATAACGGTTCCATGCGGCACCTCTTCGCCTTCCGGCACACTTTGCCTCGTTACAACTATATAGCCGGAGTTTCTTATGCTGTTGCTGTTTGTTTTAATATAAAGCCCTAAATATCCAAGCTGTATACGCGCCTGCGCATATGTAAGTCCAACAAGGTTCGGAACCTCCTCCACCCCTCCAGATGGCTCTGTTCCCAGATAAATCAAAACCTCACTGTTTGCGGCAATAACATAATTTGCCGTTGGAAGCTGCGCGCTTACAACACCGCCCGAGCCGATAACGCGGTATGAAAGCCCTGCGTCGCTAAGCGCCTGCTGCGCTCTGTCAAGCGGCATGTTTATTATATTGGGAACCGTTTTGTCACGGTTTATAAGCTCATCCTCACTGAATGAAGCTTCCACGCCAAGATAAGGCAAAATATCTGCAAGCATATTTCCAACCGCCGGAGCCGCCATGTTTCCGCCGGACACATACCCTGTTTCCTCGTTTGGACAGTCAAGCAAAACAAGAATGCAAATCTGTGGGTCATCCGTCGGCGCAACACCAACAAAGGACACTATGTATTGCTTTTCCCCGGTCATAACCTCCATAACCGTGTTTGTGGAGGTTCCGGTTTTTCCGCCAATCTTATATCCCGACACATAGGCATTTTTGCCCGTGCCTTCATCCGTGTCGCAAACCACCTGCTCAAGGATCTGGCTAATCACTCTACTCGTCTGCTCGCTTATAACCTGACGCTTAACAACAGGCTCGTTTTTAGAAACGATGTTTCCATCGCCGTCGCGAACCTCGGAAACAAGATAAGGCTGCATAAGATATCCACCGTTTACGCAGGCAGAAATCGCCGTAACAAGCTGAAGCGGTGTAATTGTAAATGTTTGCCCGAAGGATGCCGCTGCAAGCTCTGAAACCGTTGTGGACCTCGTGAAATAGTCCTTGTTCCACCAAATTCCGTTTGCCTCGCCGGATAGCTCTATGCCTGTTCTTTGAAGAAAGCCAAACGCCTCGGCATATTCATAAAACCTCTGATTTCCCACCTGCACGCCGATGTTTATAATCGACACGTTGCAGGAATGCTGAATCGACTGCAACAAAGTCTGCTGTCCATGTCCATAAATGTTCCAGCAGTTTCGCACATGTGTGTCGCCAGCAATTTGAATGCTGCCGCCGCAATAATAGCTTGACTCAAGGCTTGCAACATTCTCCTCAAGCGCCATGGCAAGAGTGATTATCTTAAAGGTTGAGCCCGGCTCATAGGTGTCCGACAGAGCCTTATTTCGCCACTGAAGCTGCTGCGCGTCGGACAGGAGCGCGCTTCTAACCGTCTCGTCCTCTGTCGAAGCTATAAGCTCCTGCACATCATCAGAAACCAACTGATAATTGTTTAGGTCAAAATTGCCATATGATGCCATCGCAAGAATTCCGCCTGTTTTCACATCCATAGCAATTGCCGCCGCGCCGTTTGAAACGCCATAGTCCGCAATCGCCTGCTCAAGATGCTTCTCAACATAATATTGAATGGTGCTGTCGATGGTTAAAACAACATCATACCCATCCTCTGCATCATAATAATCTTCAAACTTTGTGAAGAGCATATCGGTTCCGCGAGCATTTTTTGCCCTTACAACACGCCCGGAAATTCCCGTTAGCACATCGTCCATAACGCTCTCTATGCCGGAGAGNCCGGAATTTTCATGCCCNACAAAGCCAACAACATGAGCCGCTANGCTTCCATAAGGATAATAGCGCTTTGTGTCCGCCTCAAGCTTTACACCGACGAGGTTATATTCGTTTTTGAAGTCGCGCACCTGCTGCGCCGTCTCTTCGTCAACCCTCCGTGCAATGGTTTTATACCACGATTTCGTGTCCTCTGTCATTTCAAGAATTCTTTCGTAGTCCACGTCCAGAATGTCGGAAAGTGTGCGCGCGATGAGCTGTGGGTCCTCGCCATATTGCTCAATCTCTATCGGACTTATATATATGGTGTCCACTGTGGCGCTCATCGCAAAAATTTTCATATTTCTGTCATATATAGAGCCGCGGTTTGGTGTTATGGTTGTTCTTCTAACCTGCTGGCTAATTGCAGCAGACTCCAAGTCCCTGTGCTGTACAACCTGCAAGCTAAAAAGCCGTGCGCCCAGCACTACAAATCCGACGATGCCGCACGCTACCATTAGTGTCAGCGTGCGGCGAAGCATCATTGGGCTTGGTGGGCGGTTCGCCCGGTTTTTGTTGTTATTTTCAGACATATGCGCTCTCCTGTAACCTTTGCGCTCTTTTCTTTATCCAGCGCGTTTTTTAAGTCCCTAAGCGTTTTTCTTGATCAATAGATTATATTAACCCAAAATACCGCCTATGCCGGAAATGAAATCGGCAACTCTATCAACCAGCCCTTCTCCACCGCGCTCGGTTATAACAACCGCTCTGTCCGGAGACGAGGTGTCAATGTAAACAATCTGGTCGGCATTCGCCTTTTGCATGCCAAGCTGTGTCGTGGCATACTCTTCAATCTCCGAGAGGTTAAATGCACTTTCATATGAAATTTTCAGCTTTGCCTGCTCTGCAAGATGTACATCAAGCTGACTTTGCAAATCCACCGTTTCTGCGGAAATCTGCATAAGTGTCGCGTTTGACATAAGGAAGCTTACAAACAGGGTCGCAACTATCAAAATGCCAATCATTGCGCTCGGCGCGATAGCCTGCTTTGCTCGCGGAGCTCGGCGCACTTTTGTCCGAGTTTTCGTCTGCTCTCTCTCTTTATATTTAGGAGCCGGTCTCTCAAGCGGCTTTCCATATTCAACATCGGGATAAAGCGCAGGATTGTTAAAATCATACGCGCTGCTACCATAAACCGCGCCCGAACCATATCTATATCCTTGTCTTGCATATTCTTGTCTTATCATGACTTAGTCCTTTCTGCGCATAAAGCCTTATGCGGTCCTAAATACTTTTTTATCTTCCTATATCTTCTCCGCGACCCGAAGCTTCGCGCTTCGGCTTCTCGGGTTTTCTGAAAGCTCTCGCTCTGATGGAACTATTGGTTTCTTCTCTATATTTTTAAGCGTCGGAACAAATCCGCAGACGCAAACCGGAAATTCCCGGGGGCAGGTGCAGCCTCGCTCCCTTGACACTATCGAATTTTTAACTATCCTGTCCTCAAGACTGTGAAAGCTTATAACAGCAAGCCTTCCTCCGCTTTTCAAATGCTTTGCTGCCGCTTCCATCATCTCGCTGACGGCGTCAAGCTCGCCGTTCACGGCAATTCTTATCGCCTGAAAGCTTCGCTTTGCCGGATGTTGCTTTTCACGAAGCGCCGCGCCCGGCATCGCATCCTTAATAACATCAACAAGCTGTAGCGTTGTGTCAATCGGCGCTTCCTGCCTTTTTCGCACAATGTTCGCCGCTATGCGCGGAGCAAACCGTTCTTCGCCAAAGTCATATAAAATCCGGCGCAGCTTTTCCTCCGGCCATTTGTTAACGATAAACCAGGCTGTCAGCTTTTCGCTCTCATCCATGCGCATGTCAAGCGGCGCATCTGTCATATACGAAAAACCCCTCTCCGCCTCGTCAAGCTGCGGAGATGAAACACCAAGGTCAAAAAGCATCCCGTCAACCGCGTCTATCGAAAGCTCCCGTAAAATCCCAGCCAAATCCGAAAAATTTCCGTGGATGTAAGTGATTTTATCTGCAAATTCCAGCAGCCTCTCTCCGGCACGCGAAATGGCTCGCTCGTCGCGGTCTATGGCGATGAGTCTGCCGCCGCGAAGCCGCTTTGCAATTTCTGCGCTGTGTCCGCCCATGCCGAGCGTTCCATCCAGATAAGTGCCGTCCGGCTTTATGCAAAGCGCTGCCATGCTCTCCTCCAGCAGCACTGAGTAATGTGTAAATTCCATATCAGAATCCTACCTCTCTCAGCATAGCCGCAATGTTTTCGGGATTGTTCTGCTCGCGCTTTACTTCTTCCCAAGCCGCGCTGTCCCAAATTTCCGCATGGTCGTTGCAGCCGGTAACCGTAACGCTCTTGTCGAGCTTTGCAAAATCACGCAGATTCTGCGGAATCAAAATTCGCCCCTGTGCGTCCGGCTCACACTTTGCGGCAAGAACGAACAAAAGCCTAACCTTTTTTTGCTGCTCAAGCGTCATGGCGCTTGCCTTGTCCGACATTCTCTGCCAAACCTCGTTGCTGTAAACCGCAAGGCAGTTTTCAGACGACACAGTCGCATAAAAAACATTTCCAAGCTTTTCACGAAGACGGGCGGGGATAAAAAGCCTTCCCTTCGCGTCTAAATTGTGTTGATATTCTCCGGTCAAACCTTTCCCCTCCCATCCTTTTAATTTAAGCTGTTTACTCTAGCTCCATTTCGCAGGGCAAATTATGCACTTTCCACCACTTCGCCCCACTTTTCTCCCATTATACGCATAAGTGCTAAAAATTGCAAGCATAAAACGGGAAATTTTTTCAAAAAAATTTCCCGTTTTTGCAGTTTTTTGCCTATAAACACATTCACTTGTATATCACGAGGGCAAAACAACAAGCCCACCACAACATAAAGTGTGATGGGCTTTGAATATTTTATTAATAATCCTTGCCAGAAGCCTTGGAAATGGTCGAACTTGGCGAGGCGGTCGCAGCCGCGCTTTTGAACTGCCTTCGTTTTGTACGAAGCTCCTCCATCGCAAGCGCGACAGCCTCCTCCGTTCGGCGAAGGGCATCGTCCACATAATCGTTCGTCGCGCGGTAAAGCTCTCTTGAGCGCCCCTCGGCAATTCTCAAAACCTCGTTGCCGCGAAGCTTTGACATTCGCACAATCTCCTGGTTATCAACAAGCAAACGCGCGCGCTCCTCCGCATCCTTTCTGATGGATGCTGCGTCACGCTTTGCGCTGCTGATAAATTCGTCACGCGCGGTAACAAGGCGCTTTGCCTCGGCAATTTCAACAGGAAGCTGATTTTTTATCTCCTCGAGCAAATTCAGCGCTTTATCCCGTTCGATTATACATTTTTCGCTGGCAATCGGGACACTCCAAGCCTCCGATACCATGTTATAAAGCATTTCAATCAGCTCAAGTGTGTTGTTATCCACGCTGCTTCCCCTCCCCCTTTTTCGACTTTGCAATAACATCATCAAGTATTTCTCTCGGCACAAACTCACGAAGGTCCGAGCCATATTTCGCCATCTCTTTCACAACCGTGGAGCTTAGGTATGTGTATTTCTCCCCCGCTGTCAAAAAAACAGTGTCAAGATGAATGTTCATCTTTTTGTTTATCATAGCCATCTGAAACTCAGACTCAAAATCTGAAACCGCACGCAAACCCTTTATAAGCACAGCGCCCTCATGGCGCTTTGCATATTCGGCAAGGAGAATGTCCGAGGTGTCAACCTCAACATTGTGAAGCCGGCGGCTCACTCTTTGGATAAGCTCAACTCGCTCCTCAAGCGTGAACATCGGCGTTTTTGAGCTGTTCACCATTACGCAAACAACGACCTTGTCAAAAATTCCGGCAGCACGCCGAATTATATTCAAATGACCGAGCGTGATGGGGTCAAAGCTGCCCGGATAAATTGCAGTAGACATAGCTTTCAGTGGTCCTTTACATAAACAGTGAGCTTAACCTTACCATAGTTATATTCTTTTTTCATAAAATATGGCATTTCAAGCTGTGGAAGCGTAATTTCTTTGCGTGTTTCGCAAATAATTATACCACCTTCCGACAAGATGTCAAACTCTTTGATAGTTTTCAGCGCTTTTTCTGCCAAACCCGAGTCATATGGCGGGTCGATAAAAATAAGGTCAAACACCTCGCCGCGCCGCAAATATCCGATTGCTTCCGCCTGTGCCACCTTAATTTGAGGCAACGCACAGTGCTCTGCATTCTCGCGGATAATTTTAACCGCATCGCGAGCCTCATCCAAAATTATAACCTCTGCCGCGCCACGGCTTGCCGCCTCAATGCCAAGCTGACCGGTGCCACCGAAAAGGTCGAGCACACGGCGCCCCTCGATATCAAACTGCGCAATTGAAAACATCGCTTCCTTAACCATATCGCTCGTGGGCCTTATATCCATCCCGGAAGGCTCTTTAAGCCGTCTGCCGCGAGCGGATCCTGTAATAACTCTCATATTTTTTCCAGCTCCTTTAATTTGCGCCGTATAATTTATTTGAAAAAGTAAAACCTCTAGCCATCTTCCTGCGCGTGATAAAATTCATACACCGCTCGCGCCGTGTTTTGCGGCACAATTTCCGCAAGCTCCCGAAGCTCTGCTTCCTTTATCGCCTTTATTGTCTTAAAATGCTTGAGCAGCGCGTTTCGGCGAACGCTTCCAACGCCCGGGATTTTGTCAAGCCCCGATGCAATTGTCCCAGAGCGCAATTGCCTGTGATATTCTATAGCAAAGCGATGGGTTTCCTCCTGAATTTTGCCGATGAATGAAAACAGCGCCTGATTTGTAGAAATGCTAATCTCCCTGCCCTGCGCTGTAATCAGCGCCCTTGTGCGGTGGCGGTCATCCTTCACCATTCCAAAAACAGGAAGCGAAAGCCCAAGCTCCGAAAGCGCACGCGCGGCAATCTCCGTGTGTGCCTGTCCGCCATCTATGAGCAGAAGGTTTGGAACATCTTCAAACCCGGCATCGCCTGCAATGCAGCGAGCATAGCGGCGGTAAACCGCCTCAAACATTGATGCATAATCGTCTTGGGTTTCGGTAGATTTTATTCTAAATTTTCGATAATCTCTTTTAAGCGGCACGCCGGAGGAAAAAACCGTCATCGCGGCAACAATGCCGAAATTTCCGGTGTTTGAAACATCAAAGGACTCAATCCTCAAGGGCGCTTCGGGAAGCTCCAGAGTTTTTTGCAAAAGGTCAAGCACCTTAACGCGCCTTTGCGAGGCATTTGCAGCACGCAGGGCTTCCTCCCTCGCGTTTACATTGGCGTTTTCAACCATCGCTCGCCTGTCTCCGCGCTTTGGAACCTCGATGGTAACCCGGTGCCCGGAAACCTCCGACAAAAGCAGCGACAAATCCTCCGCATCCTCAATCTCGCGCGGAATCAAAATGCTCTTTGCCCAGGTTCCCCGATAGCCATAATATTGGCTCAAAAACTTCGACAGCGCCTCGCCATCCTCCTCAAGTGGGTCGTCCATAAGCGAAAAATCCTTGCCTGCAAAATTGCCATCCTTATAGTGAAGCATGGAAAAGCAGGTGCGCGAGCCGCGATAAAACCCGATTACGTCCATATCCGCGTAAGCCGTGGCAATCACGCGCTGCTTGTTTGAAAGAGCATCTATCGCGCGAAGGCGGTCACGAAACTGCGCGGCGGTTTCAAAGTGCAAAGCCTCCGCTGCTGCTTCCATCTGCTTTGTCAGGTCTTTTTTAAGGCTGTCTATCTTGCCGTTTAGTATCATCTCTGCCGCCGCAATCGACGGCTTATATTGCGCCGCATCCGTTTCCGGCAGGCAGTAGCCGCGGCAGGCACCCATGTGCTTGTTAAGACACGGTCGGGCTTTCCCAATGTCCTTTGGAAATTTCCGCGAGCAGGTCGGAAGCTGAAGCGCCTTGCTGATGGTGCTTATAACATCAAAGGTAACACTTCGTCCACCAAAGGGTCCGAAATATTTCGCCCCGTCGCTTGCAGTTTTCGGCGCTATGGAAAATGTGGGATATTCGCTTTTCGTGTCAAGCCGGATAAAAGGATAGCCCTTGTCGTCGCGAAGCAGAATGTTGTAATAAGGCATGTGCCGCTTTATAAGCGAGTTTTCCAAAACAAGCGCTTCAAACTCCGACTGTGCGACGACAACATCAAAATCTGAAACCTTTTGAACCATTGCCTCAACCTTTGGCAAATGCTCACCGCGAAAATAGCTCACAACCCGGTTTTTAAGAAGCTTTGCCTTTCCGACATATATGACTTCGCCCCGGTCGTTTTTCATAATGTAAACGCCGGGAAGCAGTGGCAAATTATTCGCTTTTTCTCTAAGCTTTTCAGTCATCTGTATAGTTATATTGTGTACCTCTCGCCCTTAAAAAGCCCGTATTTTCAAAAAAACCTCCGCCTGCTGCTTTCGGGGCAAAAATAATAAATGTTAAGGGCGTGTATTTCATACACGCCCTTTTATAGACTAATTAAAAGGAGTTTATTCGGCAAATTCAGTGTTAACAAGCTCAGCGAGCGTGGCAACAGCGCGCGCTTCATCCATGCCATCTGCGATGATGTTTATTGTGGCTCCACACACGATGCCGAGCGACAAAACACCAAGAAGGCTCTTGGCGTTAACCTTGCGGTCGTCCTTTTCAACCCATATGCTGCACTTGAACTCATTTGCCTTTTGTATGAAGAATGTGGCTGGTCTGGCATGAAGCCCTACCTGATTATTGATTGTTACACTCTTAACTACCATTTCTATACTCCTTAAAAACTATTTTTTTGTTTAGGACATTATAGCAAAAAATACCTGTCACGTCAACAGAATTCTCCAAAATTCAAAGGCAGGCACAGGCTATTTAAGCTCCGCAATCGTCACGCCTGTTTCTCCCTCGCCAAAAACGCCAAGTCTGAAGCTTTTAACAGACCTGTTTTGCTTGAGGCTCCCCTGCACCGCCTGCCGCAGAGCGCCTGTGCCCTTACCGTGGATTATTGTAACCGTTTCTAAATTTGCCATAACAGCGCTGTCGATATATTTTTCCATAACGAACACAGCCTCGTCCGTCATCATGCCGCGAAGGTCTACCTCTCTGGAAACCGCCGCCGATTTAAGCGCAACGCTCGCAGCCTTTGACACCGAGTGGTTTTTCGCCCTCTCGCTCTCCTGCTCCAAAAGCAAAACCTCGCATTCCTTCGCCGAAGCCTTCATGATTCCGGCTTGAAGCTGCAAAATCCGCTCCGGCGAAACCGACAAAACCGTGGCTTTAACGCCCATAGACAAAATTTCAACCGTGTCCCCCGGCTCCACCGGTCGCGATGATTTTTTCGGTCGGGCTTCTTTGCGGTTTAGCTCGGATAGCTTGTCATCTGCCTCGTTCATGCTGCGGCGCAGGGCAGCTCGCGCTTCGTTCACATTTTTGTGGTCGGCTTCCTTTTTTTCCATTTTGCGGATATTGTCAAGCTCGTCAAAAACACGCTCAGCCTCGCGCCGGGCATCGTCCAAAATTTCTTGAGCCTCGCGCCTTGCCCTCTCGTTCGCTTTTTCAAGACGGGTTTCAAGCTCCCGGCGCATCGCTTCAGCCTTTTTCCCGTCCTCCTGCGCTTTCAGAAGAAGCTTTGCCGCTTCAAGCTTATCTCGCTCCATCACCTGTCGCTGAACTTCAATTTTCTCCAAAACCGCTTCCATGCTGGCGCTCTCGGCGCTCACCCGGCTTTTTGCATCCTCAATAACCTCCTCGGAAAGTCCGAGCCGCCGGGAAATCGCAAAAGCGTTAGACTTTCCAGGAATACCTAGCAAAAGGCGGTATGTCGGTCGCAGCGTTTCCACATCAAACTCGCAGGATGCGTTTGCAACGCCAAGCTGCGTTGTCGCATAAACTTTAAGCTCGGCATAATGCGTGGTGGCAAGAATTTTCGCACCTGCGCTTCGCGCGCGCTCAATTATCGAAATTGCAAGCGCCGCGCCCTCCGCTGGGTCGGTTCCGGCGCCAAGCTCGTCAAAAAGAAGAAGGCTTCCCTCTCCGCAAGCTTTAAGTATCTCAACAATATTCGTCATGTGCGAGGAGAAGGTAGACAGGCTCTGCTCTATGCTTTGCTCATCGCCAATGTCAGCGAGAACCGCCGAAAACACGGGAACGCAGCTTCCATCCGCCGCCGGAATGTGAAGCCCACACATCGCCATAAGCGACAAAAGCCCCACAGTTTTTATGCTCACCGTTTTGCCGCCTGTGTTTGGTCCTGTGATTACAAGCGTGTCAAATTCGCCGCCAAGGCTAACGTCAATCGGAACAGCCGCACCCTTTGCCAGCAGCGGATGGCGCGCTTTTTTAAGATTTAGCTCACCCTCGCTGATAATCGGCTCGCCTGCGTCAAGCGCGTAGCTAAGCTTGGCTTTAGCAAATATAACATCAAGCTGCACCAAAATTTCAAAATCGCTCGAAATATTGTCACGAAACGAAGCGCACTCTGCCGAAAGCTCAGCCAAAATCCGCTCAATCTCCTGCTTTTCCTTCGCCTCAAGCTCACGAATTTCGTTGTTATATTTAACAACGCTCATCGGCTCTATAAAAACCGTGGCGCCCGACGACGAAACATCATGCACAAGCCCCGGAACCGCCGCGCGGCTCTCCGCCTTCACAGGAACGACAAAGCGCCCCGAGCGCGTGATTATGATAGGCTCCTGAAGCGCTTTTGAATATCCCGGCGAGGATATAATTTTTTGAAGAGCCTCGCGAACTTTCGCGTTTGAAATTCTGATTTTTCGCCGAATATCCATAAGCTCGCGGCTTGCGCCGTCCGCAATTTCATCCTCTGCGATAATTGAGGCGGTGATTTTCTCCTCCAAATATTTGTTTGCAAAAATTGCGGCAAAGAGAGAATCAAGCACCCCCCGTCCGCCTCTCTCGCCGCTTACATATCCGCGCGCCATCCGCGCGCATTTCAGAAAGCGCGCAATGTCAAGAAGCTCCCGAGTGCTTAATACACCGCCCATGTCCGCGCGAGCGAGCGAGCCGCGCACATCACACGCGCCGGAAAACGACGGCGCACCTTTTATAACCATCATATCCTTTGCTGCGCTGGTTTCCGAAAGAGCACGCCGTATTTCATAAACCGAGCCGGACGGGCGAATAAGAAGACAGCGCGCCTTCGCGCTCTCGCTTTGCGCATGCGCTGCAAGGTTTTCCAAAACCGTCACAAGCTCCAGTGTTTTAATTGATTTTTCAAAAAGATCCATTTTTATCCTGTCCTGATATTATTATAATAGTCAAGCGCCCGAAACCGATGCCCGAGCTGCTCTGTCATATATTCCTCACATGCCGCAGAAAGTCTTTTTTCTGCCTCCTCCGATATTGAAAAAGAAAAAATGCTCTTCGCATTTGCCGAAACAATATGGCGCATCGCCATAAGCGACCCGTCGCAAAGCGAAGCAGATTTCCCGGCAACCCCCGGCGGACAAGCCGCGCAATGCGCCCCACCGCCGCAGAGCGAAAGCATCGGGCGGTCCATAAGCTCCCTTCCGCAGGCGGTGCAGCCGCGCACCTCCGGTTCAAACCCCGAAAGGCACATAAGCCTAAGCTCAAAGGCGCTTTTAATATGCCGGTGCGAATATAAATTTTTGCTAAGCGCAAAAAGACTGTTCAGCCCAAGCCTTAGCACCTCCGGCGTTGACCTGTCCTCGTCGGAAACCGATTCCATCGCGCCAACAAAATAGCTTGCCAGTGCCATCGCCTCAAAATCCTCACGAAGCGGCAAAAATTGTTCTATTATCGAAGCCTCGTTAAGGCTGTATCTGCCATTGCTTGAGAACAAATTCATTTCCGAAAAGGTAAAGCACTGGGTTGCCGCGCCATACCGGCAGCTTTTGCGGTAAGCGCCGCGTGCCTTAACGGTCAGCTTGCCCTCGTCCTCGGTCAAAACGGTCAAAATTTTGTCAGCTTCCTTATACTTAACCTCGCGAAGTACAAGTGCCCTTGTATTTTTGTGCATATATGTAAACCTTCCGCATCAGCTCGAAGCCTTTGGCGTTTTTTCGGCTTCCTGCTTGTCCCCTCCGCTTTTTTGCGGCTTCTTGTTTTTCTCCGCCGCCTTGCAAAGCAGAAAAGATATCGGGTTGCCCGTTTCCTTGAAAACGTTCCAGTAGCTATTATCCATATTTAACGCCTCCATCCTGATTTTTAGTCTAACCATGATTGGACGCAAATATAGTTGGTAAAAATTTTATTAACGCCTATTTCTTAAATCCAAAGTTGTTCAAAAGCATCTGCGAGTCTCTCCAGTTTTCTTTTACTTTAACCCATGTTTGAAGAAAAACCTTAGTGCCCATAAACCGCTCTACATCGTGTCTTGCCAGCTCTCCAACGCGCTTTAGCTTTTCGCCGTTTTTGCCGATTATGATGCCCTTATGGCTAGCTTTTTCGCAGTAAATTGTCGCGTCTAAATCAATTATCCCATCATCGCGCTCGGAAAATTTTGTGATTTCAACAGCCGTGCCATGCGGAATTTCCTTCTCAAGACAGTAGAGAAGCTTTTCGCGTATAAGCTCGGCGCAAACCTGCTTTTCCGGCTGGTCTGTAATCATATCCTCGGGAAAAAGCGGCGGACCGGGCTGCGCAAATTTTTCCATCTGGCTCATCAATTTTTCAAGTCCGTCACTTTTCATTGCCGAAATTGGAATAATCGAATCAAACTCATAGGCTTCGGAATAAACGGCAATAACAGCCAAAAGCTCGTCCTTCTGCACGGTGTCAATTTTGTTTATAACAAGCACACTTGGCGCCTTGCTATGGCGGATTCGCGATATAAGCTCCTCCTCCGGTTTTCCGATGTTTGCGATAGGCTCAACCATCAAAACGATAAGGTCAACCCCAGAGATGCTGTCTTTAACAACATCAACCATATAATCGCCAAGGCGCGTGCGCGGCTTGTGAAAGCCCGGCGTGTCCATAACAACAAGCTGGGTCTCATTGCGGTTTATAACCGCGGTGATACGGCTTCTCGTTGTTTGCGGCTTGTTTGAAACAATGGCTATCTTCTCTCCCAAAAGTGCATTTGTGAGAGTGGATTTGCCAACATTTGGTCTGCCGCAGATTGTAATCATCGCTGTTTTGTTTGTCATTTTGTATAATCTCCTTGAATTTTATTTTATTTCCGAAATGGCAAGGACTTTTTCCATCTCAAAAAATTAAAAGCTGTCATATGTAAAGCTAAAGCTCCATTTTGGACATTATGGCTTTTTCCCTCGCGCGCATCCTCTTTTTCTGCGCGCCCTCGTCCATGTGGTCATAGCCTAAAAGGTGCAAAACGCTGTGAACCGTTAGATAGCAAAGCTCCCTCTCAAAGCTGTGGGAAAACTCTGCCGCCTGAGCGCCACACCGCTCTAGCGAAATCACCACATCGCCAAGCATCACGCACTCGCTCTCATAGTCAAATTCGCAGCACTCAGCGTCAAACCCTCCCTCTGCCATCTCATTCATCGGAAAGGAGAGCACATCCGTTGGCGCGTCGACGCCGCGCTGCGCAAGGTTAATCTCGCAAATTCCATTATCATTTGTAAAAAGAACATTTACAAGACAGTCGTCCTCTATCCCCTGGCATTTAAGCGCAGCTTTAACAGCACCTTTAACAAGCTGAGCAGCAACCGGAAAGCCAAGACCTCTCCTATCTCTTAAAACCGTTACCCTGTGCATTTGCACCCTTCCTCCTTTGTGCCTGCGCCGCCTCGCGGCGCTCTGCGCTGCGCTCGTTTTTCTCATATGCCGCGATAATGCGCTGCACCAAAACATGGCGCACAACATCTGCCCCCGTAAGGCGGCAGATTTTAATGTCCTCAACACCATCAAGCACCTTTATCGCTTCTTTAAGTCCGCTCACCTTATCGCCGGGAAGGTCGATTTGTGTAATGTCGCCTGTTATGACAACACGGCTTCCAAAGCCAAGCCTTGTAAGAAACATTTTCATCTGCTCGCGTGAGGTGTTTTGTGCCTCGTCCAAAATTATAAAGCTGTCGTCAAGCGTTCTGCCGCGCATGTATGCAAGCGGCGCAACCTCGATATTTCCGCGTTCTAAATATTTGTTATAGGTTTCCGCACCAAGCATGTCAAAAAGCGCATCATAAAGGGGCCTTAGATAGGGGTCCACCTTGCTCTGCAAATCCCCGGGCAAAAAGCCGAGCCGCTCCCCCGCTTCAACAGCCGGACGGGTCAGAATTATGCGGTTTACCTCCTTTGCGCGAAATGCCGAAACCGCTGCCGCAACCGCAAGATATGTTTTTCCCGTTCCAGCAGGACCAACGCCGAGGGTTATGGTGTTCTCTTTTATCGCCTCAACATATGTTTTTTGTCCCAGTGTCTTTGCTTTTATGGGCTTTCCCTTTGCCGTCACGCACACAACATCGTCCGCAAGCTCAGAAATTTTGGCTTCCTTGCCCTCGGAAACGAGTTTTAGGATATATCTGACATTTTGCGCGTCAATCGCTTCACCCTTTGCCGCAAGGGAAATAAGCCCCTCTATAGCGCGCTCGGCAAGCATAACGCTCTCTGCCTCTCCGGAAATGCGAAGCTCGCAGTCGCGGTCCAAAACCGAAACGCCAAGCTCCGCTTCAATTATACGAAGGTTTTGGTCAAAGCTTCCGAACACGCTGATTATATTTTCAATGCGGTCAACCGCGATAATGCGCTCTGTCATTTTATCTCGTCTCCTTAGTATCACTTTGATTTTGTATATCAAAAATCCGCTCCTGGGTCATTAAAACGGTTTTTCCAATTTCCTCGTGGCACTGGGCTCGAAGGCTCACCACAAGCCTGTCGCCAACGTCGCTTACGGTGTAATTTTCGAGCAAAATCTCGCCGCTCTCGCCAATTTCCAAAAGAAGCGCCTCGCGCAGATATGCCTTCGCCTGCTCTGCAGCAAAATTTATGTCTCTCTCCCAATCGGTCTTTTCATAAAAAACACTTTTTTCACGGGTGATGCTTATGGGAAGTGTGAAAAGTCCTTCCACAGACAATGTCCATTCGTCGTATATTTTATCACAATACATATCCGAAATGCTACTGTTTCCATAAAAATTTATGCGCCTATCTCCAATAAAAAGCGCAAAACGGCTTTTCTCGTCTCCTGTGTAGCTTTTTTCCGTCTGCATTTTTGGTATAATCGCCGTGATTTCATACCATGTGTATGCCATAACAGAGCCATAAGCATGAACAAGTCGCGAATCTGAAAAGCTGCTTTTCATCTCGCCGGAAATCAAAAGCTCTCCCTCGATAACTGCCCTGCCGCTCGTCACCTGCTCATCGCCGATAAGAGCCGAAACGTCTGTCACCATTCCGGATTTTGTCGCAATTATATCTGCCGGAGTGCCGCCGTCTATCATCACCGGCGCAGAAATTCGCTCACGCACGATAACCTCGGCGCGGCTTCCGTAAATGTTCACCGTCACCCATGAAAGCTCGGGAATGCAAACAAGAATTTCGCTTCGTAAGCTGTCGCTTGTAAAGCTTGGCCAAAAGCTTCCAATTTCAACACCGCATTCCTTCAATACTGCCAAAATTTCACCGGATGCCACCTTTTCATTTCCGTTTATATTTATCTCCCAGATAAAAAGCCGCGACACCAGAAAAACCGCGACGCAAGCCGCGGCAAGCACCGCTGCCACCGCGCGCCTTGCAAGCTTTTTTGTAATGGTCGGCGCCCCCGACGAGCCTTCTCGGAAAACGTCACACTGCGAGCGCGCCGCGAGGGCAAGAAACCTTTTCTCGTGCCTTTCAAAAATCCTGATGCAAACCGTAAACTCGTCTTGCGGCAGGGCGGACATAAGCTCCACCCCCTCCCTCATGCAGAGGTTTAGGAGAAGCTCCGGCTGTGCGCCTTTAACTGTATAGCTCACATTTCCGCGAAGCTTGTTTAGAAAATCGTACATCGCAAATCACTCCGTATCCACTCCGAAAATTGTTCCGGTCACATAAACCGACCGTTTGTCCATCGCGCGAAGCTCCAGCCCCTCGCCGCGAACGCGCACACTCTTAGCGCCGCAGGCAAGCAGCACGGTGTCCTCGCTATAATCCAAAAGTCCGCGGTGGTTTTCCACCAAAACACTCCAGCTTCCGGAAATTGTCACCTTAGAAGCCCTTCCCAGAGCGCTCGCCGGAATGTCAAAGCGCTCGGAAATCTCGTCAATCCATTTTGCCAATGTCTTCACCTCGTAAAATCTTATGCAAAGAAGGTAAATTTTACGATTAAACGTGCATATGTTTTAAGCGAGAGCCGGTCAAGCCCCTCTCGCAAAAAGACAAGGCGGTGAAACAAATTGAAGCAAAAAAAATATTCCTACATTTCAATAATCCTGATTCTTCTATCGCTTCTGGCGCTCATGCTCTCATCAAAACAGGCGCTTGAGGGCGCGCGCCACGGGCTTTTTATCTGTGCCAATATTATCGTGCCGTCGCTCTTTCCGTTTTTTGTTTTGACCCTGTTGCTGTCCGCGCTCGGTGCGCCGCAGCTCATTTCCAAAAGAGCCGAGCCGGTTATGCGAGCGCTCTTCGGGCTATCCGGCGCCAGTTGCGCTCCGCTTGTTTTAGGGCTTTTCGGAAGCTATCCGATAGGCGCGGCGACAACCGCCGAGCTATACAGGCGTGGGATTATAGAAAAAACCGAAGCCGAGCGGCTTCTTCCATTTTGCAACAACACAGGACCGGCTTTTATAATCGGAGCCGCCGGCGTCGGCGTTTTCGGAAGCGCGCCTCTCGGGCTTTTGCTATATCTCTGCCATGCTGCCGCGGCGCTTTGCGTCGGCTTCATCTTCTGCGCCGGAAAGGGCGCGAGGGCAAAGGGCGAGGCTTCCGAATTTGCCGCTGTGCAAAGTTTGCCGCAGGCACTCTCGGGTTGCGTAAAATCTGCTGCCGCATCCACCATTACGATATGCGGCTTTGTGGTTTTCTTTTCGGTTTTCACGGCGCTTCTTGACTATTTTGGGCTTTTTTCCTCTGTCATCGGTCAGATGTCAAAAGCGCTCGGTCTGGAGCTTCACTTTTCAAGAAGCCTTCTCACAGGCGCGCTGGAGCTTGGAAGCGGCATTGGCTCCATGCACGGCCTTGGCGTGACACCCTTAAACCTTGCACTTGCTTCCTTCGTTCTGGGCTTTGGTGGGCTTTCGGTGCATTGCCAGACGCTGGCGGTTTTGGAGGGAACTGAAATTAAATGCGCCCTGCATTTCGCAGGACGCATCGCGCACGGAATAATCTCCGCAATATTAACCTATGTTCCTGCCATGCTCATCCTAGCCTGAAAACAATTCCACACACAGCAGAAGCGGCAATAAAAACAATTGGATGAAGCTTTTTTGTCGGCTTAACCACGCTGATGAAAACCCACAAAACCGCAAAGAGCAAAAGCGCCGGAGCTCTCACAAAGCTCGCAAAAGCGCCGCCGAGCGCGGAAAAATCAAACAGGCACATGGATATAAGCGTAATACATGCCGAGCCGACAAGCCCCGTGGAAGCAGGGCGCACACCATAAAACACTCGCTCC